>ERZ1034501.86-NODE-86-length-10203-cov-10.810603_pt1 | contig 10203 bp, 10 predicted proteins | sample MGYA00520656_ERZ1034501 | MGnify/ENA primary metagenome ERZ1034501 (study PRJEB33760, sample SAMEA4777692) | hypersaline lake metagenome | biome: hypersaline environment; feature: brines | place: Spain | collected 2014-08 | depth 0 m ... | reverse complement strand
ACCGGAAGCTCCACCTCGGCAAGAACGAGTGGCACGAGACGACGCTGATCTACCGACGCAAAGAGAACTCTGAACACGATGATCACCGGCAGTACTCGGTGTTCATGTCCAACCGTGGCGGTGGATTCCTCAGCGAGTATGGCTATCGCTGGGAGATTGAGAGCGGCTATCGGTCGATTGAGCGGTTCATGGTCGCGACGACGTCGACGGATTTCGGGCTGCGGTTCTTCTACTTCGCGTTCGCCTGTTTGTTGTACTCGATTTGGCGAGCGGTCGATCTGCTCGTCCAAGTCAAGTTGACTGGAGAATACGAACGGTCACCGATGGTGACTGCCGATAATACGCTCACGCTGTTGAAGAAGGAGACCAGAATCGGGTAGCACGGTGCTCTACCCGTGATAGAGCGTCGTCCGAGTGGCAATGCTACCGAAGGTTACAGAAAATCGTCTATATGGTAGGAACTTCAACAAGAATGGTCGTTTAGAGAAGGTTCTGAAGCAGTCTCCACTTATCGATTCGGTCGAAACTACACATCACAGACCCGCTAAACCCACTGTAGTCTCAACTACTGGATCAGTATTTTGATATAGCGTTATATGGTTTATACGTCGCAACGCGGACGGAGATTTGCCAGGAGATAATATATTATTCACCGGATAAGTATGGAAATTTACCATACATCGCCATCAGCAGCACTGAGTACTGGCATTAATAATAGTTTAGCACATCTACCAGATCAAATTTCATCTGGAAAAAGCAAGATTACAGGAAGAATTCAGTATACACACCCTGGATAAGAGCAGCAATTTGTAATCGCGTAGTTGAATAGAACCTGGACAGTGAACCTCGCTGACACAAACAAACTGTTTTAGCAATCGATAGACCTTGGATATTATCTCATGAGTAATTCCGCCAGTTTATGTGTGGGTGACTTCGGAGATGTGTTATGAGTATTGTTGCTACAGCATAACTACAGTATCGTGTATATGTGCTCTTCATAGGTTTCACGGACTCTGTCACCCCAGTTGTGAGTATATGTCTCAATAATGTCACCGCCAACATCACCCCGAAGATACTTGACAATACCACGGTCACCGGTTCTATCTCGAAGATGTGTCGTGAAGAAATGTCGAAAATAGTGTGGGGTGACATTTTCTGTGGCATCGCCCCCATCATTGTGCCATCCAACATCCTTTGCGTGGGTTTCAACTATGTGATGGACCATATGTGGTGTAAGACGTTTCCCCCACTGTCCTGTGGTGCTGACAAATAGTGGTTGAGCAGGCGACGTTGTCTGTGGGCGAATCGCAAGCCAGCGTCGTAGCGCCCAATCGAGTTCCTCATCGATTGGAATCGTTGTTGAGCGCTGACGCTTGTTTGAGGCAGTTCGCTCCTCACCGGCGACAACAACTCCGACCGCTGGAGCGTCTGAAACATACATCGAAGGTCCTCGTCCCTCAAGATGTGCCCGTAATGGTTGAGAATTACTTGTCGACACCTCATCAAGTGCTTTTCTATCGGTAAGTACGATATCCCGTAGATCAAGATTACAGAGCTCACCGGCGCGTATCCCAGTTTTGATGAGTGTCATGATGACCGCGTGCTCAAGTGGGTGATGTATATCCGCAAGGAATGACCGCATATCTGTCAGTGAAATCTCTCGTCGAGATGGATTTGTATCAATACGCTCATCCATTTCAGCGATGACAAGTGTCATTGGATTAGATTCGAATGCACCGATCTGAGACATATATGCATAAAATCGGTGAAGATAGGAGGCATATGTAGCGATGGTGCTATCTGCGGTCTCTGTTTGCCGGAGTGAGTGGATCCATGCCATACAATCGCGGTGTGTTGCACGTGCGATATTACTGGTGGCAGTCGAATCGATCTCTGTCGGTGATGTTTGATCGGATGCATCTCGACTCTCCTCTGTGAGAAACGTCTCAAAGCGGCGAAGAACACGGTTGTATGCATCCCGTGTTTGCGTTGATTTTCCATGATAGGTCATATCTTGGATGAAGTATCCAACCGGGTCATGAACAACCTCGCCGTCTGCTGTGTTAACACTCATTAGTTCTCGCCTCCGGAAAGAGTTTCAGTATCAGCGTTATCGATCACATCAGCGTCCTCACGGAGGGTATACCCACCGTGACGACCGCTGTAGGTGATAACACTCGCCTCTTGAAGTTCTGCGAGGGTTTTATCAAGCCGCTCTTCAATATTCTCTGAAACGATTGCAAGAAGCTCATCCCATTCGTGATACGTGTCCGCTGTGAGAGCGTCAATGACACGTGCTCTCAGAGAATTTGTCTGTGTATTCGCCGAGCTATTGGTATTTGTGTTCGTCGAATCAGTGTTTTGAGACGCTGTCTCAGTCGCAATAGACGAACGATCTGGGACAGTAAAGTCACGACGACCCGCTTGGACCATCGTTCGGACGAACTCACTTTGACTCATATTGAGCGTCTCAGCATGAGTAACCCATTCTTGCTTCTGTGCGGGTGAAACGTACGTCATTACGCTGGTGCGGTCGGTATTTGATTCAGTCTCGGACATAGTTTATTTCATGATTGGTATGCATTTCAAAGTACTGTCCTCACACATCTAATCTCTCTTATCTGTGTAGCTACAATTTTTAATCACGGTTATTACTTACTTAGTTGTGTAGAGACTGTGCTTTTCGGACATAATGCTGTATCTACACAAATAAGTTGATGCGTAGATTAGGTTCTTTCTGACACAAGAGTAGATTGCAACGATGCAACATCGCAACAGTTCTCACATTGTTTGAATCCAAACTAGAGGTGTATCGTGCTCATGTGAGCGACGTCGTGACATATCGTTATTTGCCAGCGTCTACTCGATATATGAAACCGAAAGTGAGAGACACAGGTGGGATCCAATCTGACAACAAGGGCGATTGCATGTTTCAAGCAGAGCAGTCAATCGTCTGTAAAGTGTGTTAGATGAGTAGGAATCGTAGCGTTAGCGGTTGCTTGATCATCAACTATCTTGAGTTATTCTGTAGAAGGGTCAACAGAGACGTTTACTCCAGGGGTTAATGTCATTAAAAAGGTGATCTAGTGCACCATGCATAGTTGTCGGTCTGAGCTTAAATTACATCAAAACTATTTATCATTATTTCAACTAATCACCCAGGGTAGCTCTCCAGGACAGGCTTGTGGATTAATTTCAGTCGAGCCGGGAGATTGATACTCGTTATCTCGCCACTTGCGTACTTAATTTATGCGCTAATCGCTGCAGTGTAATTACGACGGATATAAAATTCTGTTTCATTGATAAAATTGTAATTTGCGGAGGTCAGTACGGTCGGTTTAATATGAACAATGACAGGGGCGACGAGCGATTCATACGACTCCAGCTGGGAAAGATTGGCTGGTTCAAGATTCGCGCAGACCGCGACGTCCCACCAGCAGGCGATATTAACAAAGTATCCTCAAAAGGAACCAATAGGCAGATCGTGCGTCTCACTCGTGACCATCATGAAAGACACGCCCGAGAAGTCGCCACTCGGTGAGAGTGACTTTGAGGACTACATGAGTGTTGACCTCGACATTACGAGCTACATTCACACGTCTGAAAGTCTGTCCGTTGACGTGGTTTAATCGGTTAGGGCGAGGACCCCGAATCAACACCCTCAGAATCGGTTCGCGATTCTGGTGTACGAATGAGAGTTTTGTTCTCGTTGCAGACTGCGCTCTCTCCGTTCACGTCTTGTCGAGAGGCTGTGGATACAAACCGGGTTCATGAGAGAGCATCTCATAGGCTGTCAGACGCCGTCTAACAGGGTCGTTCGGGGTGAGTTCATACTGCGAACATTGTGCGGTAATGTTGCGGAATATAGAAACACATCCCAGTCCGCATATACGGCTACTCAAGCCTGCCGTTGAACAAGCCGAAATAGGACTTGGGTACTCGCAGTGGTCCTCACAAATTAGCGAATACTGGGAAGACTGACGATCCCATATACATCGATACGGCTATTGAAAGAGGATGTGTCCAGGTGGTCACACTATCGGCAGGGACCGTACAAAACGGTTTGAATCGAGCAAGAGACCAATTGTGAAAGCACCGGTCTTGATAGATGAGTGTTGTAATCAGTAGAGAAAGTGTCCAAACGCCAATAACTTGCAGGGTGCAGCGTTGATCACATCAGCAGTTTGATCATTCGATGCGAGTCCTCGGGTTCGGGTAATCTGCCCAACAGTGGACAAGAATGTCAAAAAGGCATTCGCTCGTATCTCTTCCGTGGTACTGCGACATCAATCCCAGATGCAATAACTTACCTCAAATAGCAAAGCGTGAGTTTTCCAGCGTTGATCAACTTATCTGGAGTGAGTAGTGAACAGCTCAGTGTGTGGACTGGTATCACCGCATCGATTCACGAATCACATGTTTATGTCAACGTCATATACTGATTGAGATAAAATGGATCCCCCAAATTAGATGTATGGAGTGAGACCGACGAAAATATCGAATCAACGGTTTGTCGATAATCATAGATTGAAAAGACCGATTTCATTTTCTGTGTTGTATGGAACATATATATCGTATGTCGCTATATCAAATTATCGGGATGAGATCATACAGCTCCAAAGGGTACTGTCCATACGTGCACTCTGTTTCATTATCTTCAACAAAACCGATCGGACGCTTCCAGTTGTCCCTGACATTTGTTTTTATATCACTCAGGGATTTCGAGGTAACTCGACTCTGAGACCTAAATCAGCGATTCAAGCACTGTTACTGTGATTTCCGTTCCACGATATCTTTCATCAGCGTCTCACTCAGGCACTCATTTGTCGCGGAAACAAACGGTATTCCCGCATATCCGAGTTGAACCATGTTCAGAATTCTGAGCTATTCGTGATGACACATCAACTGGCGAGTGACAGGTCACAGAGGTGATGTCGAATGCAGGCGTGAACACTTTCCCCGACCATCGGACCCGGACCACGTATCTGTAAAATATGAACGCGGATTGGAGGCTATTTTCCATCCGGAGATTGTGTGTCTGTCAAACTATTTTAAAGAACGCATTGTTCCTTTTAGCTCAAGCCCTCGATTGCAGTAGTGGTCTGTCAAATTATGATTAGCGTCGACAGTTAGCGTTTGTATCATCAGTGCAGATCTGAACCCGCCCGGCACTGTCACGGGTAACTCAAACGTCGTCGGGAAAGATGAAATGTGATGAGATGGGATGGGATGGGACTGCTCTACCCATTGATATGTCCGTGAACACAGGCTATTGTATCAACAGTGGGTTTCCGATGCGTTTGGAATAGCGTTCCTGCTGTTGTTCCCGTCGGTAGTTCATGAGAATGATGCCGATTTCCCATATCTCGCACGGTCCGAGATTCGAATTCAAATCCAGACTGACATTCTACATCTTGAATATTGAGTGACTAGCCTCTCAAACTCATCGAGTTCACCAATACAACACCAGTAAGGTGAATGATAAAGTACTTTCTGGACTTCTCGATGCAGGGAGACCATCGTCTGGGATTCGACTGGAGTAGTACAGTCCTGCCAGGGATACCGGAAGACGATTGCAGGCTAGCTTTCATCCATCGCATGGAGTCTAAATGGTGCGACCGTCCCCAAAAGCTCATAAAATACCTCCATTGCGTCCGCACGCTCGAACCACTCCCGACCGAACACAAAAGCACCGAAAAGCATCACGAGTCCGTACGCAGCGACGACAACAGCCGTCACCTCAGGGAGTCGAGGGACGCGCGTGAGATTCTCGATGATGCCGATGAGTATGACGAATCCGAGAAACGCGGGCCAGTGACCAAGCCATTCGGGATATCGACGCCACCGTATTTCGCCGCCCTCAATCCAACAAAGAGAATTATACACTGTCCGCCATGGCGAGAGTACCCGCCATGGACTCCCAACGATCACGGCGACAAGAGCGACACCTTTGAGCCACACCGACCATGTTAACAGTGTTGCGACGTTTTCCCCTGGAGCACGCGGACCGGCAATGCCGTGGAACAACACAGCGAGGAACGCTATAAGAAACCCGACGCGGCTGATGACACGGAGTACATTGATAAGACGGCGTGACACAGCGCCAATAATATGATCTCGGCTTGGTATTGTGTCGAATCTCACGAGGAGGACCGCACTTAAAAACACCGTAGCTCCCGCTCCAATGTAAACGAATCCCAGTGGGACCGGCGCATCAAAGCGAGTAGCGAACTGGTGTGCCGAGACGGGTGTCACGAACAGTCCAAGTCCGAGGAAGATAATCAGTGCGTGTGCCGCAGTTAGTGCACTGTTCCGATCTCCCATTACTCCTGTTTTGCAGCACGAATACAAAACGGACGCGAAAGTTCGTCCCTACAATGAGGGCTCAGAGGTCCCAAATATTTAGCATATATTACTACGGCACTGGTGGAGCGTGGTTCACTGCTAACAATTGTTGGTAATTTGATTTTTCATCCAAAACGGAACGTCTAAGTCGGCGTTCCAGTTGAACTGACTGTGATTCCGGATATAGACATCGGTTATATTGCCAACGACTGCTAAGGGCAGATATCATCATAACTGTCGAATCGCCACCACAAGTCGCCCGTCATGGTGGGGACGAAACAGCATTCATTCAGATGACACGGTTTCTATTAAAGACTGTGCGGCTATTTGAGCAACGTTTATCTTTGAATCGACACTCATTTCCTTTGAAACGTCTGTGTGCATGTTCCGATTCATATTCGAATGACGACACTCACAGCCCCAACAGTTGTTTCGAGAGTCAAACCACAATCCTGCTTGGTATCGACTCATAACATTCAATACAGCAATGGATCTCTCTGATACCGACCTCCCACGGCGACAGATTCTCAAGACAGCGGTGGCACTTGGGGGTGCGAGTGCTTTAAGCGCCTGTTTAGACCTCGGTGGCTCCGAACCGGTTCCAACCGGCAATCTGAACGCGAAACCCTCACGCCAACACGCTTGGCGTGAGTACGTCCGCCAAGACGAGCACGGGAACTCACAGCTCCCGAAACACCAGATACTCCTCTATATTAATTTTGACGCGGATGCTCAACCGTCAAGTGATACTCGGTTGACGCTTGAACAAGCATTGACGACTCTGGATCGGGCGTATGAATGGAGTCATAAGGGATTGCTTCACTCGATTGCGTACTCGCCATCGTACTTCGAGCGGTTTGATCAGCCTCTTCCTGAGAATATAGATCTTCCTCAGCCACGGGCGCTCTCACCGTTTGAATCACCGACGTTCGATACACAGGACGCGGTTATCCACCTCGCAAGCGATCGCGCCAACGTAGTGCTTGAAGCCGAACAAACCCTTCAAGGCAAACAAGATCAAGCGAATGGCGTGTCCGTTGACGGTCAACTCACTGACGTCGCAACGGTCGATTCACGACGGACCGGATTCATCGGCGCTGGACTCCCAGCGCAACACCAAGATGCGGCTGGCATTCCTGACTCAAATCCTGTTCCGGAGGCATCGCCGCTGTTTATGGGCTTCGAGGTGGGATTCCGCGGAAACCAGGCTACCGAGGACTACGTCACTATCCAGGATGGACCGTTCGCGGGTGCAACAACGAAGGTAATCGCCAATATTCGCCAGCGTCTCGAGGACTGGTACGATGAGCAATCATCCAAGGACCGCATAATGGAAATGTTTAGTCCTAGTCACGCCGAGAACGAACTCGTTGAGGGGACCGGTTCGAATCTGGGCTCTGATAGTGGTATTGATCAGTTCGTTGATGACATCGAAGCGGATGCAAGAGAGTATAGTCGCGTTGGTCACGCACAAAAGGCTGCTCGTGCGAATCGAGACGAAGCTGGAAACGTGAAACTCCTTCGTCGCCATTTTGAATCAACGGATGATATTGAGTCGGACCAGAAGGTAGCAAGTCTTCACTTTCCATCCCTGCAACATCAAATTACGGATTTCGAGGATGTACGCCAGGCGATGAACGGGACTGATTTGACTGAAGCCACACCAGCAATCCGTCAACGTGTTAACAACGGTATTCTTGAGTATATTTTCGTCCGCCGTCGCGGGAACTTCCTTGTTCCCCCTCGTCGACACCGGGCAGCTCCGACGCCGAAACCCGAGTCATAATTATAACTACTGTGTGTCCCATAGCAGCGATTCAACCATAGAAACAGAATCAAGTTTTTGAATTGTAAAGATTACTAGGACGCGAATTGTGGGAGATCGTCGATATCTGTTTTCGACTTAAATTACAATCAGATTATGTATCAAGTCTTCAGTTATACGATTATCTCCAAAGATATGATACTCAACTTCTTTGTGAGCACCACTCAGAATAGCCGATATGGAAGCAAACAAAATCGATGACACCGACCGCGCGATTTTGCATGCCCTTCAGATGGACGCGAGAAACATGTCTTCAAGTGATATCGCAGAGCGAACTGGGACCGCAGATAGCACGGTTCGAAAACGGATTCAACGACTTGAGTCTGCAGGAATCATCAAAGGGTATAGTGCAGAGGTTAATTATCAGCAATCTGGATATCCACTTCGGATGCTCTTATTCTGCACCGCAGCAATTCCTGAGCGTGGCGAGCTCGTTTCTGATGTCTTAGCAATTGATGGTGTTGTATCGGTCCAAGAGTTGGTCACCGGTGAGCAAAATCTACTTGTGACAGCCGTTGGTGAAACTGATGATGACATCACGCCTGTTGCACAGGATCTGCTTGATTGTGGATTAACAGTCGCTGACGAGGTTCTCGTCCGAAGTCATGAAACGACACCATTCGGTGGATTTGATAAGAATGTCAATGAATCATAATTCGATTTGCTGATAGATTAATCAAAAAGTCGAAAAAGCGCTCATATAGAGCGATTATATATGTGATGACATAGAGCTTGCTAGCTGCTGAGGGTCGAATCACAAAACAACACGCCTAACATCAAGTGGTCCCGCCCGTCGGACAACGGCACGGATTGGATCAACGGCACGTGAAAGATTATTCGAATCACCATCAATAATGAGTAATGCAGCCCGACGACCGACATCAATCACCCCGCAATTCAGTCCAACAGCCTCGGCACCGGCGATTGTAGCCATCTGAAGCACTTCGCGTGCTGTCACATCAAAGTGTTTCGCAGTGTATGCCATTTCTCGGAACATCGATGGGGAATTGAGCATAACATTATCGGTTCCCAAAGCGACGGTCGTGTGATCAAGAAGTTCACGAATTGGCGGTCGACCAACATCAAGTACATGATTTGCCCGTGGACAGACAACTACTGGAATCGAGTTGTCTGCTACTTCGGTAAGATGCTCAGCTTCAGCATGAACCATATGTACCAAGAGGTCTGGATCCAGCGCAAGGGCGGCATGAATGTCGCTTGCATCCGGTTCACCTGCATGGATTCCAAAGGGCATATCAGCCATTTGAGCAGCAGTCCGTTGAGCACTGAAATCATCGTCCGTCGCACCGCTTGCACCATATCCATCGGCAACATCCAGCACATCGTCCTCACCACTACCAAAAATAAACGCTGTTAGGTCCCGTTTTGATGCAGCCGAACGGAGTGCAGTTGCCCCAGAAAGACCTGATTCTCGAAAATCAAGACAGGTACCTGTCCCTGTCGATTGCATAAATCCTAGCGTGCGATATATACTTTCAATAAGCGTCTCTCGATCAACGGCTGAAAGTCGACGGTGTTTGAGACTATCTGGTGGTGCGACGGCATCTGTCAATGAGAGTCCAACAGCAGCCTCAGTCGCTACTGAGTCACCAAGGTGGGTGTGTGCGTTGACAAATGCAGGAAGAATGATATCCGTTGATGAGTTTGGCTCCTCCTCAACCGCCATAATCTCTCCATTATCAATTAAAACCCGTCCGCGTACTGGTTCAAGTGTTTCACCTCTGAGAATTGTTCCTTCGAACCGCTCCATACGGTATAAGCCAGATAAATCACAATATGACTTTCCATTTCGGTAATGACGAACAATTCAATAGTATCATTTGCCCGGTATGGTCATATCTGTGAGCATTATTTTCTGCAGCTATGCGTATGAGTGAACAGATGCGGTTAAGATACTAATATGTCTCCGTGATGTATACTGGTTGGATATTCCAGAATTGACATCCTCCTCCGCGTAAACGCGGAGGAATCCCGAGCGGTGGGAGTTTCAGGTTTCACACTCCCACCCCCAC
>ERZ1034501.85-NODE-85-length-10242-cov-8.000000_pt1 | contig 10242 bp, 4 predicted proteins | sample MGYA00520656_ERZ1034501 | MGnify/ENA primary metagenome ERZ1034501 (study PRJEB33760, sample SAMEA4777692) | hypersaline lake metagenome | biome: hypersaline environment; feature: brines | place: Spain | collected 2014-08 | depth 0 m ... | reverse complement strand
TGCTTCACCCGAAAGGGCAAAGACGGAGGCGAAGAAAGGAGCACTTGAACCAAACGTCCTGTCCGGTCTGTCTGGTTCGATCCAAGGGGAGTGTTGGTGCACTTCTCTTGGAGTGTGCCCACGCTTCTCCGTGGGTCGTTTCAAATTTCTTAGTGGCTACGTTGTGATTGGTTACCAGATAAACATTCGCCGACCGTTAAAGTAGTTTCGTGAGTCACATCACCCGACTACACCCGATTACGACACACGACGAAACACTGTTTCGACAGATGACGCACATACGTTTACATACGTGCACAATATGATATTGCATATGGGACGCGAGCATGTCGCCACCAGATTAGACGAACCGGAATACCAACAGATTGAGGCGATCACACAAGAGAAGGGTATCTCCAAAAGTGAAGCGATGCGCCGGGTAGTGCAAGACGGATTAGAAGCCCGTGGACGTATTAACACAAATGTAAACACCGGACAGAGTGAAGATAACACCGACACCCGCACCGTTGAAACAGGGCAGATTATCCAAGGCACAGCTACACAACAACAGATTCTGAGTATTGTTCAAACACTACTGTTGGTTCTCATCGCAGTGTTTCTGGCGGGTGGTGCGTTATGAGTACCTCCGGCGACGATCACGACAGAGATACCGCTCGCCTGAATGGCGATGATGATATTGAATCATTCACCACCAAAAGCCGACTGCGCAGTTTATTCGATGCGCGCGATGATGCTGCAACTGCTATCCGGGAGGCATCAATGAAAGAATTACAACTGCAAGAACGTGGCGTCACAAAACAACAAGCCGCCCGTATTGTCGATAAACACGTTCGGGAAAATGTGAGGGCGTATGTCTATGAATGTGAACCACTATTACGAAACACACCCAGTGGGCTTGATCTATACCAGAACCAACCACTGCATACCGTGAGTCTGCCAACAGGCACGAATACCAGTGTGCAAGTCAACGGCAAGTCCGTTGATGATGGTGCATATGCAATCAACGGTATCAAAGGATACATCGAGTACGACGGGGCAACAGTCGACAAGAACAAACTGCAATTGACTGAAAACGGTATGTCGAATACTGGTAATTCATATACCATTTCACCACCTCGCGGATTATCTGAATCCGTCTTTCGTGCATTGAATACACTGCTCGCCGATCTCGGGATTGGACTTGAAGCAGAAATTGACGAAGATAACGACGAATGGGCAATATGAGCAAAACATTTGAACCAGTCAATATGCCACGATTGCCAGATGATTGCCCGCTCGACAAACTATACCGAAAACGGGTTGCTCAAAATAGAGATTTAACGATATTTATTGCAGATTGGAATCTAGAACGTGGTTCAGGCAAAACTACACTAGCAATGCGTCTAGCCTCACATTTCGATAGAACCGACACTGGCATTACCCGTGAGAAAGCTACACTGTCGGCGAAAGAATTGATTAACTCATACACCGCCCGACCAAAGGGTTCAGCACTAATTCTTGACGAAGGACAAGCCGACGCTTCTAACCGTCGCAGCATGTCTGGTGTCAATGAAGCATTGCGTAAAATCGTCGGTATGGGTCGCGTCGAACAGAAATACCTCATTCTCACGGCGCCCGGTGTTACTCAAGTCGACAAAGACATTCGTAACATGTGCGATATTTGGATATTTGTACGCTCACTTGGCGAAGCACAGATGTTTCGTATTGAATACAATCCATTCGGCGACCACGAAATTACACACGACTGGGGTACAATCACATGGACTGGCGACTTACCCGGACAACTACAGTCGACATATGACCAGTTAACGAAGGATAAACGAAAACTACTGAGAGGCGATGGCGATGATGGCGATGGATACGTGCAAGCCTCAAAAGTCGAAGAAACCGTGCAAGAACGGGTTAAAGAGACTAAACGACAAACCCGTGATTCACTGATTCAAGACATCTACAATACCTCAGATGATATGACTCAGCAACAAATGGCTAATGCCGTCGGATTAAGCCGTAGTCGCATTGCTGATATATTGTCTCACTAACCACATTTGGCGGTGTCGTCGTCTGTCGTCAGGTCGTACTATGTACATGCCAGCAAATCAGCACCACTCACCGACATCATCCCGGCACGATCACGGGGGACACCTTGCCGTCGACACGATCCCATAGCAGCTGCAATTCTCATTGCATGCACACGCAATTGTGATTAATACTAGTCGTGAACCTCACGTTCGCACGATACCCGTGCTTGTTTCACTGTTTCTAATCCATGGCTATGTCCTAGATGTTTCGCCATTTCATGACCCCACATCTTCACACCACAGTCGCAACGATACCAGTGTTCATCATCAATCACATCGCTAAATCTGTCGACATAATCCGTCGTTTCAACATACGACATGCCATTGCCACCGCCCGCCGGATGTGTTTCATTTCTTACCTCAATTACATCAACTTGCCAGTCGGGGTTCATCCATTCTGGTTCATCTTCGCGACGAAAGCCGACTGGTTCATCAAAATTCGTGAGCTCTTCTTTGTCCTCAAGCACTTGCCGAACCACATCTATGTGATCCATTGCGTCGAATTTCGCTGCTAACTCAATCGCAGTCTTATCAGGATGTGCGTCTTTTACCATCTGAATTCGCCGGCGTATTCGTGTCCGTTCTGTTGATTCACCGATAGACGCAGCTGCATTTGCGTCTTGCCATTGCTCTTTCAGTTTTTGTCGACGGCTTTCGTCCGTCGGTATCTCTTGTCCACCATCTGCTATTGTCGGTTCTGCGGGCGTATTGTCGGCGTTATCCGGCTTTCTGTAATCTGCCAGTGTTTGGTGTTGGTCTATGTCATGGGTGCATTCACATTCAATGCACACAATATCGCCATCATCATATCTGACTTCTTCACCGTGATCTAGGTGCTGTTTGCTCTTGTCTGATTCAAATCGCTGGCGGCATTTGTCGACTTCTGCGGCTTCTCTAGCGACTTCTGACCGTGTGAACGTTCTGTAATTTGCGGCGGCGGCGGCGGCGGCAAATGCTTGAAATTCTGGTTCACGATCTAGAAGGTCGACTGGTGCAAGACTGGCGTAATCTGCAACATAGCTTACAATGTCGTCGACATCATCGGGCTGGCGTATCTCAATTGCACTATCACCGTGTGCGCTTTCGCCCGCGAATTTACACTGTTCAACGTGTTTCTCAACTATCGGGCGTAAATCTTCATCTGTTACCTTGCCGTCAATTGCTAAGATTATATGTTCATGCCCATAGCCCGCATTTACGCCCTCACGGTCGCCTTTGTCGTTTGCATGTGGTTCTGAACGTCTATCGTAATGCCAGTCGTTAGAATCGAATCCTAGGCTTCTCAGCGTGTTTCTAACAGCATGGTACGTGTGGTTCGACCATGTGCTATTTAGTTCATCAAATAAGTCGACTGGCCCGATCCTGTCGCCATCTGGTACTGACGAACCAGACAGTGTGATTAGTGCAATATGTGGGTCGTCAAAACTAGCCTCAGTATATCCGCCGGATGGGCGGTCGTCGCCGATCACTTCGCGCAACCATCCTTCTAATTGTGCTTTGTACTTTTTCTGATATTCTGGTTGCCAGCGACTTTTTGCAGATACGGCATATTCTTCTCTGTTATTGAAGAGCGTCTTTTCTAGATGTATCGTCGTTTCTTTGGTTGCTGCGTATTTGTGCAGTAATTTATACAGTGACTTTAGCCATATCGGCGGTGTAACCTCTTCGTCGTATTCGCCCGACGGGCGGGTTCTATCCGGTGTTTTTGTCTCATTCGCATTTAGCAGATACTTCTTGTATTCATTATGTGACAACCGCAAGTCCTCTTGCCATTCTTCTGTGTCGACTTCGGCGTATTCACGTCGCACCTTCCGCCGGTCGCCGGTCGCAATTTTCGTGAATGCTTTTTGTGGGTACTTGTCGACAAAATCAGATACGCACTTTTCGATTTTTGCTCTTGTCTGAAGGTCGCAATTTTCAAACCCTCCAGAACCGGCGTTAGAAGGATTTACAGACTTATTCTGGTTGGTATGCCGAGAGACAGCACCGCCCGTTGATAAGTCATTTTGCGCCGACTTGTCCGGTTCTTGCCCGTCGACGCTCATCGCCGATCACCACCGCTACGACTGGATTCGACACCACCGCCGACCACCGACCGCCGACCGCCACCACACCGCAATGTCGATGCGCTCTCCTCCCTTCGGTCGCTTCGCTCAAACCCACTGCGCCCTGCCACCTATGCTCCCTCCGGTCGCCCCAAGTTCCGGCTTCGCTGCGCTCGCGGGCTTTCTCCTTACCGGATGTTACTGTGTCGACGCGATATTGCCCGTACTCATTGCTCTTTGTACAGTTTTCACGGGTTACCAGCCAACTTGCTTCACCCGAAAGGGCAAAGACGGAGGCGAAGAAAGGAGCACTTGAACCAAACGTCCTGTCCGGTCTGTCTGGTTCGATCCAAGGGGAGTGTTGGTGCACTTCTCTTGGAGTGTGCCCACGCTTCTCCGTGGGTCGTTTCAAATTTCTTAGTGGCTACGTTGTGATTGGTTACCAGATAAACATTCGCCGACCGTTAAAGTAGTTTCGTGAGTCACATCACCCGACTACACCCGATTACGACACACGACGAAACACTGTTTCGACAGATGACGCACATACGTTTACATACGTGCACAATATGATATTGCATATGGGACGCGAGCATGTCGCCACCAGATTAGACGAACCGGAATACCAACAGATTGAGGCGATCACACAAGAGAAGGGTATCTCCAAAAGTGAAGCGATGCGCCGGGTAGTGCAAGACGGATTAGAAGCCCGTGGACGTATTAACACAAATGTAAACACCGGACAGAGTGAAGATAACACCGACACCCGCACCGTTGAAACAGGGCAGATTATCCAAGGCACAGCTACACAACAACAGATTCTGAGTATTGTTCAAACACTACTGTTGGTTCTCATCGCAGTGTTTCTGGCGGGTGGTGCGTTATGAGTACCTCCGGCGACGATCACGACAGAGATACCGCTCGCCTGAATGGCGATGATGATATTGAATCATTCACCACCAAAAGCCGACTGCGCAGTTTATTCGATGCGCGCGATGATGCTGCAACTGCTATCCGGGAGGCATCAATGAAAGAATTACAACTGCAAGAACGTGGCGTCACAAAACAACAAGCCGCCCGTATTGTCGATAAACACGTTCGGGAAAATGTGAGGGCGTATGTCTATGAATGTGAACCACTATTACGAAACACACCCAGTGGGCTTGATCTATACCAGAACCAACCACTGCATACCGTGAGTCTGCCAACAGGCACGAATACCAGTGTGCAAGTCAACGGCAAGTCCGTTGATGATGGTGCATATGCAATCAACGGTATCAAAGGATACATCGAGTACGACGGGGCAACAGTCGACAAGAACAAACTGCAATTGACTGAAAACGGTATGTCGAATACTGGTAATTCATATACCATTTCACCACCTCGCGGATTATCTGAATCCGTCTTTCGTGCATTGAATACACTGCTCGCCGATCTCGGGATTGGACTTGAAGCAGAAATTGACGAAGATAACGACGAATGGGCAATATGAGCAAAACATTTGAACCAGTCAATATGCCACGATTGCCAGATGATTGCCCGCTCGACAAACTATACCGAAAACGGGTTGCTCAAAATAGAGATTTAACGATATTTATTGCAGATTGGAATCTAGAACGTGGTTCAGGCAAAACTACACTAGCAATGCGTCTAGCCTCACATTTCGATAGAACCGACACTGGCATTACCCGTGAGAAAGCTACACTGTCGGCGAAAGAATTGATTAATTCGTACACAGATGAACCGAAAGGTAGCAGTCTGATTCTTGACGAAGGACAAGCCGACGCTTCTAACCGTCGCAGTATGTCCGGCGTAAATGAAGCACTACGCAAAATCGTCGGTATGGGTCGTGTCGAACAGAAATACCTTATTCTCACGGCGCCCGGTGTTACTCAAGTCGACAAGTCAATTCGTAACATGTGTGATATTTGGATATTTGTACGCTCACTTGGCGAAGCTCAGATGTTTCGGGTTGAATACAATCCGTTTCAAAACCATGAGATTACACACGACTGGGGTACGATCACATGGACTGGCGACTTACCCGGACAGCTTGAGGATACATACAACCAATTGACGAAGGACAAACGCAAGCGATTGCGCGGCGATGGCGATGATGGCGATGGATACGTGCAAGCCTCAAAAGTCGAAGAACAGGTCGAAGAACGGGTTAAGGAGACAAAACGACAAACCCGTGATTCATTGATTGAAGATATATACAGTAACACAGATGATATGACTCAAGCAAAACTGGCAAACGCCGTTGGATTAAGCCGAAGTCGTGTTGCTGATATATTGTCTGGTTAAACCTACTTGAGTCGGTGTCGTCGTCTGTCGACAGGTCGTACTATGTAACATGGCGAAAAACCGAACCCCGAAACGACAACCATGCCGCCACGATCACACCGGACACCTCACCCGATACGATCTCATAGCAGCTGCAATTCACATTGCATGCACACGCAATTGCGATTAATACTAGTCGTGAATCTCACGTTCTACCGATACTCTAGCTTGTTTCACCGTTTCTAATCCGTGAGAATGTCCTAGGTGTTTCGCCATCTCATGCCCGTACATCTTCACACCACAGTCGCAACGATACCAGTGTTCATCATCAATCACATCGCTAAATCTGTCGACATAATCCGTCGTTTCAACATACGACATGCCATTGCCACCGCCCGCCGGATGTGTTTCATTTCTTACCTCAATTACATCAACTTGCCAGTCGGGGTTCATCCATTCTGGTTCATCTTCGCGACGAAAGCCGACTGGTTCATCAAAATTCGTGAGCTCTTCTTTGTCCTCAAGCACTTGCCGAACCACATCTATGTGATCCATTGCGTCGAATTTCGCTGCTAACTCAATCGCAGTCTTATCAGGATGTGCGTCTTTTACCATCTGAATTCGCCGGCGTATTCGTGTCCGTTCTGTTGATTCACCGATAGACGCAGCTGCATTTGCGTCTTGCCATTGCTCTTTCAGTTTTTGTCGACGGCTTTCGTCCGTCGGTATCTCTTGTCCACCATCTGCTATTGTCGGTTCTGCGGGCGTATTGTCGGCGTTATCCGGCTTTCTGTAATCTGCCAGTGTTTGGTGTTGGTCTATGTCATGGGTGCATTCACATTCAATGCACACAATATCGCCATCATCATATCTGACTTCTTCACCGTGATCTAGGTGCTGTTTGCTCTTGTCTGATTCAAATCGCTGGCGGCATTTGTCGACTTCTGCGGCTTCTCTAGCGACTTCTGACCGTGTGAACGTTCTGTAATTTGCGGCGGCGGCGGCGGCGGCAAATGCTTGAAATTCTGGTTCACGATCTAGAAGGTCGACTGGTGCAAGACTGGCGTAATCTGCAACATAGCTTACAATGTCGTCGACATCATCGGGCTGGCGTATCTCAATTGCACTATCACCGTGTGCGCTTTCGCCCGCGAATTTACACTGTTCAACGTGTTTCTCAACTATCGGGCGTAAATCTTCATCTGTTACCTTGCCGTCAATTGCTAAGATTATATGTTCATGCCCATAGCCCGCATTTACGCCCTCACGGTCGCCTTTGTCGTTTGCATGTGGTTCTGAACGTCTATCGTAATGCCAGTCGTTAGAATCGAATCCTAGGCTTCTCAGCGTGTTTCTAACAGCATGGTACGTGTGGTTCGACCATGTGCTATTTAGTTCATCAAATAAGTCGACTGGCCCGATCCTGTCGCCATCTGGTACTGACGAACCAGACAGTGTGATTAGTGCAATATGTGGGTCGTCAAAACTAGCCTCAGTATATCCGCCGGATGGGCGGTCGTCGCCGATCACTTCGCGCAACCATCCTTCTAATTGTGCTTTGTACTTTTTCTGATATTCTGGTTGCCAGCGACTTTTTGCAGATACGGCATATTCTTCTCTGTTATTGAAGAGCGTCTTTTCTAGATGTATCGTCGTTTCTTTGGTTGCTGCGTATTTGTGCAGTAATTTATACAGTGACTTTAGCCATATCGGCGGTGTAACCTCTTCGTCGTATTCGCCCGACGGGCGGGTTCTATCCGGTGTTTTTGTCTCATTCGCATTTAGCAGATACTTCTTGTATTCATTATGTGACAACCGCAAGTCCTCTTGCCATTCTTCTGTGTCGACTTCGGCGTATTCACGTCGCACCTTCCGCCGGTCGCCGGTCGCAATTTTCGTGAATGCTTTTTGTGGGTACTTGTCGACAAAATCAGATACGCACTTTTCGATTTTTGCTCTTGTCTGAAGGTCGCAATTTTCAAACCCTCCAGAACCGGCGTTAGAAGGATTTACAGACTTATTCTGGTTGGTATGCCGAGAGACAGCACCGCCCGTTGATAAGTCATTTTGCGCCGACTTGTCCGGTTCTTGCCCGTCGACGCTCATCGCCGATCACCACCGCTACGACTGGATTCGACACCACCGCCGACCACCGACCGCCGACCGCCACCACACCGCAATGTCGATGCGCTCTCCTCCCTTCGGTCGCTTCGCTCAAACCCACTGCGCCCTGCCACCTATGCTCCCTCCGGTCGCCCCAAGTTCCGGCTTCGCTGCGCTCGCGGGCTTTCTCCTTACCGGATGTTACTGTGTCGACGCGATATTGCCCGTACTCATTGCTCTTTGTACAGTTTTCACGGGTTACCAGCCAACTTGCTTCACCCGAAAGGGCAAAGACGGAGGCGAAGAAAGGAGCACTTGAACCAAACGTCCTGTCCGGTCTGTCTGGTTCGATCCAAGGGGAGTGTTGGTGCACTTCTCTTGGAGTGTGCCCACGCTTCTCCGTGGGTCGTTTCAAATTTCTTAGTGGCTACGTTGTGATTGGTTACCAGATAAACATTCGCCGACCGTTAAAGTAGTTTCGTGAGTCACATCACCCGACTACACCCGATTACGACACACGACGAAACACTGTTTCGACAGATGACGCACATACGTTTACATACGTGCACAATATGATATTGCATATGGGACGCGAGCATGTCGCCACCAGATTAGACGAACCGGAATACCAACAGATTGAGGCGATCACACAAGAGAAGGGTATCTCCAAAAGTGAAGCGATGCGCCGGGTAGTGCAAGACGGATTAGAAGCCCGTGGACGTATTAACACAAATGTAAACACCGGACAGAGTGAAGATAACACCGACACCCGCACCGTTGAAACAGGGCAGATTATCCAAGGCACAGCTACACAACAACAGATTCTGAGTATTGTTCAAACACTACTGTTGGTTCTCATCGCAGTGTTTCTGGCGGGTGGTGCGTTATGAGTACCTCCGGCGACGATCACGACAGAGATACCGCTCGCCTGAATGGCGATGATGATATTGAATCATTCACCACCAAAAGCCGACTGCGCAGTTTATTCGATGCGCGCGATGATGCTGCAACTGCTATCCGGGAGGCATCAATGAAAGAATTACAACTGCAAGAACGTGGCGTCACAAAACAACAAGCCGCCCGTATTGTCGATAAACACGTTCGGGAAAATGTGAGGGCGTATGTCTATGAATGTGAACCACTATTACGAAACACACCCAGTGGGCTTGATCTATACCAGAACCAACCACTGCATACCGTGAGTCTGCCAACAGGCACGAATACCAGTGTGCAAGTCAACGGCAAGTCCGTTGATGATGGTGCATATGCAATCAACGGTATCAAAGGATACATCGAGTACGACGGGGCAACAGTCGACAAGAACAAACTGCAATTGACTGAAAACGGTATGTCGAATACTGGTAATTCATATACCATTTCACCACCTCGCGGATTATCTGAATCCGTCTTTCGTGCATTGAATACACTGCTCGCCGATCTCGGGATTGGACTTGAAGCAGAAATTGACGAAGATAACGACGAATGGGCAATATGAGCAAAACATTTGAACCAGTCAATATGCCACGATTGCCAGATGATTGCCCGCTCGACAAACTATACCGAAAACGGGTTGCTCAAAATAGAGATTTAACGATATTTATTGCAGATTGGAATCTAGAACGTGGTTCAGGCAAAACTACACTAGCAATGCGTCTAGCCTCACATTTCGATAGAACCGACACTGGCATTACCCGTGAGAAAGCTACACTGTCGGCGAAAGAATTGATTAA
>ERZ1034501.77-NODE-77-length-10948-cov-4.059212_pt1 | contig 10948 bp, 7 predicted proteins | sample MGYA00520656_ERZ1034501 | MGnify/ENA primary metagenome ERZ1034501 (study PRJEB33760, sample SAMEA4777692) | hypersaline lake metagenome | biome: hypersaline environment; feature: brines | place: Spain | collected 2014-08 | depth 0 m ... | reverse complement strand
AAAAGTCCGGGGGTACACTACCGGAAGGGCAACATGCTTCGGACCGTCGTCAAGGAAGTGCGGCGCGATGCGGGGAGCGACCCACAGGTGGTGGTCAGCCGCACCTCCCCAGTGTTCATGGAGCGCCTCTTCGAAGTCGAGGTGCCGGAGGTGCACGACGGCATCGTCGAGATCAAGAAGGTGGCCCGGATTCCTGGCGACCGCGCCAAGGTGGCGGTCGAGAGTCACGACGAAAAGGTGGATCCGGTAGGGGCATGCGTGGGCGTCAAGGGCGTCCGGATCAACGCCGTCGTCCGGGAGCTCTCCGACGAGAACATCGACGTGATGCAGTGGTCCGACGACCCCCAGGAGCTGATTGCTCGGGCACTGTCGCCGGCCGAGCCGACGAACGTTTCGTTGAATCAGGACGAGGACCCGCCACGGGCCCGCGTGGAGGTGCCGGCCGACGAGGTCAGCCAGGCCATCGGCAAGCGCGGCGTCAACATTAAGCTTGCCTCGCAGTTGACCGGATACGAAATCGATGTCTACCGCGAAATCCCGGCGGACGAGGAAGACATTGACATCGAGCAGTTTGGCGATGAACTTACGGAAGAAACCATCGGGAAGCTGAAGCGGATCGGGTGCGACACCGGAAAGGCCGTGCTCGAACTGTCGGCGGACGCCCTGGCCCGGCGTGCCGACCTCGACCGCGACACCGCCAAGCAGGTGCTGGAGATTATCGAGACCGAGTTTGAGAAGGGGCCGGGCATCATCGAGTCGATCCGACAGGGGCGATTCACGGTGGAGTCCGTGCAGACGGCGGAGGCGGCCGACACGGACGGCACCACCCCCAGCGAGGCATCGGCCGAGTCCTCCGCGTCTTCCACCGGCGCGACCGAGTCCGCCGATTCGAAGGGCCCGGGCGATGCGGACGAGGAGCCGCCCGAGGCCGGCGCACCGGCCCCCGACGCGGACGGGGAGGAGACGGTCGTCGACGGGCCGGCCCCGAACGAGCCCGAGCAGGCCGACGGAGACAGCGAGGCAACAGAAGAAGGCGGTGACGAAGAGGTCGAAGAACAGGACGAGATTCCCCAAAGCCCCTCCGAAGAGCAGCAGGAAGCGGAGTCGACCCCCGAAGAGCCTGAGGTTCGATCTTAGCTGCGCATGCCGCCGAAAACGACTTCGGCGGTCGCTTTTGTAGTGAGTCTGAGCAACAACCGATTGCCATATGGCAACCAAGACGAAAGACTTTCAAGAGAAGAAGCTCTTTCAGGTCGTTCGGGAGCTGAATGTTTCCGAGGACCGCGTGGTAGAGTTTCTGGAAGAGGAGGGCTACGAAGAGGCCCTCTCCGGTTCTGGTCTCAACGCGAAGATTGTCGACGAGGAGGCGTACCCCGTCCTGCGGGAGGAGTACGCCGACGACGCAGAAGTGGCGGCCCGCATTCGGGAGCTCCGCGCAGAGGAGGACGAGGGCGGCCCGGAGCGGGACGAGGTGGCCAGCCTGGATGAGGAACAGGCGGCCGAGCCGGAGTCTGCCACCGAGACGGCAGAAGAGGCGGCGGAGCCCGCTGTCGCGGACGACGAGGAGGAGCCACGCGCCTCAGGCGACGCAGCGCCGGAAGCGGCCCCGGCAGAAGAGGACACCTCGGATGCAACGGCCCCCGCGGACGCAGAGGCAGAGCCTTCCGGGGACGAGGCCTCGGCCGAGGCGTCCGCCGACGACGCACCGGCGGACGAAGCGCCCACGGACGACGCCGAGACGGCCCCTGTCGACGCGGCCGACGAGGACGCCGCGGCGATTGCGGACGAGCAGGAGCAGGCCGCGCAAGAACCAGACGCCGAGGCGGACGCTTCGGGCCAAGACACGGGCGAGGAGACCTCCGACACGGACGCGGCCACGGAGGCGGACGCTACAGACGACGCCGAGGCCGAATCCGCCGCGCCCGAACCGACCGAGGCGGAGCCCGAGACGCCCGCCGACGAGACGGAGGCGGAAGACGTGTCGGCTGCTGATAAGGAGACAGCGTCGGCCGAGGAGGCGGACGATCACGCCTCCGACGAACACGCTCCCGATGAAGACGCGGAGGCGCCGGAAGAGTCCACGGAGGCTGAAGGCGAGGCCGACGACACGACGGAGGAAGAGACCCCGGCTGAAGGTGCTGACGATGCGGCGGACGACGAGGCGGACGAAGAGGGGGAGACGCTTAAGGCCGGGCGCTACCGTCTCAAGGGGCCCAGCGTGGTCGGCAAGATGGACAGCGATCAACTTCAGCGTCCGGATCGCAAGCGCAAGCGGAAAGATAAAGACAAGGACAAAGACAAGAGCAGTAAAAAGGACAAAAAGGATAAGAGTAATAAGAAGAGTAAGAGCAAAGGGAAGAAGCAGAAGGGCGGCGGCGGTGGGGGCCCCGACGAGGAAGACATTGAGCAGACGCTTCAAGAGACGCTCCAGGAGCTGGAACAGGGCGCCAGCCGCGAACGCCAGCGCCGCCGGCGCCGTCGGCGCAAGCGACACGAGGAGGAGCGCCAGCGCCGCCGAGAGCGCAAGCGCGAGCAGGAGAATATTCTCGAAGTGACCGAGTTCGTCACGACCGGCGAGCTCGCAAACCTGATTGGGGAGCCGGTGAGCGACGTGATCGACACGTTGTTCGACGCGGGCATGATGGTGTCCATCAACCAGCGTCTCGACACGGAGACGATCGAGTTCGTCGCCGACGAGTACGGCTACGAGGTTGAGTTTGTCGCGGAGCGGGACACGCAGGCCGTCGAGGTTGAGGAGGACGACCCGGAAGACCTCGAGCCGCGCGCCCCGGTCGTGACGGTGATGGGACACGTCGACCACGGCAAAACCTCCCTGCTCGACTACGTCCGAAACGCCAACGTGGTGGCCGGGGAAGAGGGGGGCATCACGCAGCACGTGGGGGCCCACTACGTAGAGCTCACCGACCACGACAACGAGGCGATTGCCTTCCTTGACACGCCGGGCCACGAGGCCTTCACCGCCATGCGTGCCCGTGGGGCCAAGGCCACCGACATCGTGATCCTGGTCGTCGCCGCGGACGATTCCGTCATGCCGCGGACGAAGGAGGCGATTAACCACGCTCAGGCCGCCGACGTGCCCATCGTGGTGGCCATCAACAAGATGGACAAGCGCGAGGCGGACGCCGAGAAAGTGCGGGCCGAGCTTGCCGACCAGAACGTGCTCGTGGAGGAGTACGGCGGGGACGTGCAGTCCGCCGAGGTGTCCGCGAAGACGGGGGACGGCATCAACGAGCTGCTCGACAAGGTCCTTCTGCAGTCCGAGATCATGGAGCTGAAGGCCAACCCCAACCGGGAAGCCTCCGGCGTCATCATCGAAAGCCGGCTGGAAAAGGGCCGCGGGAACGTGATCACTGTCCTTGTGCAAAACGGTACCCTCGAGACGGGCGATCCCTTCCTGGCCGGGATTCACAGCGGAAGCGTCCGTGCCATGTTCAATGAGCGGGACAACCGCATTGAGTCCGTGGGGCCGTCCCAACCGGCTCTGGTTCTCGGGTGCGACGGATCGCCGGAGGTCGGCGACCAATTCGTCGTCATGGACAGCGAGGGCGAGGCCCGAGACGTGGCCCAGGAGCGCCAGCGGCTCCACCGCGAGCAGGAGCTCCGGCGACAGAGCCAGGTTTCGCTCGATCAGGTCAGCCGCCAGATGGCCGAGGGCGAGTTCCACGAGCTCAACCTTATCATCAAGGCCGACGTGGGCGGTTCTGTCGAGGCACTCTCCGACGCCCTCCTGAAGCTGAAGACCGACGAGGTGGCCGTCAATGTGATCCACAGCGGCGTGGGGGCCATCACCGAGAGCGACGTGATGCTGGCCCGCGCCTCGGACGCCATCATCCTTGGCTTCCAGGTGCGTCCCACGTCCGGGGCCCGTGAGGCGTCCCAACGAGAAGAGGTCGACATTCGGACCTACTCGGTCATCTACGCGGCCATCGAGGATGTCCGCGATGCGCTGGAGGGACTGCTCTCCCCCGAGCGCCGCGAAGAGACGAAGGGCCGGGCCGAGGTCCGAGACACCTTCAGCGTCCCCGACGTGGGAATGGTGGCGGGGTGCTACGTCAACGAGGGCACCGTGGGGCGAAACCAAAAGGTGCGTCTCGTGCGGGATGGCGTGGTGCAGTACGAGGGAGAGATCAGTTCGCTCAAGCGCTTTGAGGAGGACGTCAGTGAGGTCCAGAGCGGGTACGAGTGTGGGCTCTCGATCGAAAACTTCGACGACCTGAAGGTTGGGGACGAGCTCGAAACCTACGTAATTGTTGAGGAGGCACGGGAGCTTGAGGTCTAACCTCGCTCCGCCACGCCGACGCCGTTTCTGGCTCGGCCTCGTCCTCTGATGGTTTCACCCCTACCTCCCGCCTACCATGAGTGTATATACCGAACGCGTCGCGGAGCTCGTCCAGCGCGAGGTTGCCCGCATTCTGCAGCGCGAGTACGCAGACCGGCTCCAGCCGATGGTGACGATCACCCGAGCCCGAGTAACCGGCGACCTCTCCATCGCGTACCTGTATGCGAGTGTGATGGGGGACACCGCCGAAGAACGGGAGGCCACCTTCCGGCAGCTGGAGAGCCTCGCGGACGAAATTCGGAACCAACTGGCGTCTCGCATCCGGCACAAAGTCCGAGAAATTCCGGAGCTCAAATTTTTCCACGACGAGTCGCTGGAAGAGGCCAAGCGGATGGAGAACCTGTTTGACCGCATCCGTGAGGAGCGGGAGCGGCGGCTCGAGGACGGAGAGGATTCCGCTGATGCCCGTGAATGAGCATGCCGGCCGGAAAGACGGAAAGGCGCGTTCCCCTCTCGCCAACCGTCTTTTCCTGCTTTTGGGGCCTACGTCCACTTCGAAGCCGTCTGCATGCCCCCTCCGGCGCCTGCAAGGGCCCCTCGGTGAAAGAGCCCCCCTTGAGATCGCGCCCGTGGCCTGAAGGAACCCGCACAGCATGACGCCACCGGGCGGTCTGCCAGAGCATGGGACTGAACCTCAGGGGCCCCTGCCGGATCCGCTGACCAAGGACGAGCCGATTCCCTATGAAGCGTGAAATTGGATGGGATGCCATCAGCCGTGACCCCCAATCGGTTGTCACCGTTGGGACATTTGACGGCGTGCACCGTGGCCACCAAGCGATCATCGAGTACCTGCAGGACCGAGCCGAGGCCCAGAACGGACCCAGCACGCTCGTGTCGTTTGATCCCCACCCGCGAGCCGTAGTGCACGACGAAGAGGTCCCGCTCCTGACGACCGTGGCCGAGCGGGCGGACCTACTCGAACGCCTTGGCCTCGACCGGTTTGTGGTTGTTCCGTTCTCGGACGGCTTTGCGCAGCTCAGCCCCACGGCCTACGTTGAGGAGGTGCTCGTGGACCGGATCGGCGTCCAGGAGATCACGGTCGGGTACGACCATCGATTCGGGAAAGACCGGGCTGGCGACGTGGAGGCCCTTCGGGAGTTCGGGGGGGAATACGGGTTTTCGGTCGACGTCATCCCCCCGCAGGAAGTCGACCACGACGTTGTATCGTCCCGTACCATCCGATCCTTGCTGGTAGAGGAGGGGCGCGTTGAGCAGGCGACCGACCGGCTCGGACGCCCTTACCAGCTTCAGGGCGTCGTTTCGAGGGGCCAAGGGCGCGGACGCAAGCTCGGCTACCCCACCGCGAACCTTGCCCTCGGGGACGCCCGCAAGTTGGTCCCGAAGCAAGGGGTCTACGCCACTGCGGTCACACTGCCGAATGGGGACCGTCGGGGGGGCATGATGAATATCGGAAGCAGGCCCACGTTCGACGAAATGGACGTCACCGTCGAGGTGCATCTCCTCGACTATGAGGGCGACCTATACGGGGCGTCCCTCTCTGTTGAGTTCCTGCAAAGATTGCGGGCCGAACAGAAGTTTGAATCCGCGGAGGCACTGGCGGCGCAACTTTCTGAAGACGAAGAGCGTTGCAGAACCGTTATTCGAACACAGGCCTGACGGCTGTTTGCTGTTCCGGTGTCCCGGGACGGAGATGGTGTTCGGCACGTTCGCCCGCGAACCCACGCTGGAGTCGCGGTTTCTTCTTTAGCATGGCATAATCTAAAGAGGTATTTCACCGCACGATGATTACACAAGAAGAGCAACAGAAAATCATAGACCGGTTCGGCAACGGACCGAACGACACAGGGACCCCGGAGGTGCAAATTGCGATCTTCACGAAGCGGATCGAACACCTCACGGAGCATCTCGAAGACCACCCCAATGACAATTCCACCCGGCAGGGACTCCTTGATCTCGTCGGAAAGCGCCGACGGTTGCTGAATTACCTTCAGGAAAACGAGATCGAGCGGTACCGTACCATCCGAGATGAACTGGAGCTCCGAAAGTAGTCTGTTCCGCAATGCGGCGTCCCGGCCTCGCCGGGAGGCCGTTTGCTGTACGGGGGGCATACGGAGTGCCCTGGCCGACGGGCCCCGCGTCGGAACCCCTTTCGCCTTTTGTTGACTTATGAGAGTAGCAGATTGAGACGTATGAAGCCTGAAGCCCATATTGAAGACATCGAGTTCGTCCCCGACCGATCGCTGTCGCTGGAGACAGGCCGCATCGCCAAGCAGGCCGACGGGTCCGTCGTGGCCCGGCTGGGCGACACGATGGTGCTCTCCACCGCCACACTCAGCGACTCCGTTAACGAGTCGAACTTCTTCCCGCTCACCGTTGACTACCGGGAAAAGTTTGCGGCCGGGGGGAAGGTGCCGGGCGGGTTTATCAAGCGCGAGGGGCGTCCCACCGACAAGGAGACGCTCACCTCACGGCTCATTGATCGCGCGATCCGGCCGCTCTTTCCGGACGGCTTCTACCACGACGTCCACGTCGTGAACTTCGTCATCTCGGCCGGCCAGGACTTCGACGCCGACGTGATTGCCGGGGTGGGATCGTCCGCGGCCCTCATGCTGTCGGGGGCGCCCTTCGCGGGGCCCTTCGCGGAGGTTCGCGTGGGCCGCGTGGATGGGGACTACATCGTAAACCCCACGATGCAGCAGACCGAAGAGAGCGACATCGACCTCGTGGTGGCGGGGAAGGAAGACGCCCTCGTCATGGTGGAGGGGGAGGCCGAAGAGATCAGCGAGGAGAGCATGATCGAGGCCCTCGACGTGGCCCACCGGTCGATTCGTCGGCTCTGTGAGGGACAACACCGCCTCGTGGAGCAGGCGGGCGAGCCCGATCCGTTTGAGTGGGAGGCCGACCGCGTGCCGGAGCAACTGGTGCAGCGCATGCGAGAGGAGTACGGACCGAAGGTGGCCGACCACATCCACGGGCCGTACAGCAAAGAGACGTTCCACGGCGGGATCGGGGACCTCAAGGACCAGGCCGTCGACGACGTGCTCGGCGATGCGTCCGAAACCCCGGAGGGCTACACCGCCTCGGACATTCGCGACGCCATTGGGGAGGTGGAGAAGGACGAGATGCGCAACATGATCGTCGAGGAGGGCAAGCGCATCGACGGACGCGACCAGACCGACGTTCGGGATCTTTGGATGGAGGTCGGTTATCTGCCGCGTGTCCACGGGTCCGCCATCTTCACACGGGGCGAGACGCAGGTGCTCGGCTCCATTACGCTCGGGACGTCGGACGACGTACAGCCGGTCGACGAGGTCTTCGCCGACACGGACAAGTCGTTCTACCTCCACTACCGCTTCCCGCCGTTCTCGGTGGGCGAGGCCAGTTACCTGCGTGGGCCCAAGCGCCGCGAAATCGGCCACAGCATGCTTGCGGAGCGGGCCCTGCGGCCGGTCATCCCGGAGCAGGACGAGTTCCCGTATACGATCCGCATCAACGCCGACGTCATGGAGTCGAACGGCTCCTCCTCAATGGCCAGCGTCTGCGCCGGCAGCCTGGCCCTCATGGACGCCGGGGTGCCCATCGAGAAGCCGGTGGCCGGCATCGCGATGGGACTCGTGCAGGAGGACGACGAGACCACCGTCCTCACCGACATCCTCGGCCAGGAGGACCACCTGGGCGACATGGACTTCAAGCTCACGGGCACCCGGGACGGCATCACGGCCTGTCAGATGGACATGAAGATTGAAGGCCTGTCCCGCGACGTCATGCTGAAGGCCCTGAAGCAGTCCCGAGACGCGCGCCACCACATTCTCGACCGCATGGAGGAGACCATTGCCGAGCCGCGGGCGGAGCTGTCCAGCCACGCCCCGCGCCTCACCAAGCTTACGATCGACCCCGACCGGATTGGGGCCGTCATTGGCCCGGGGGGCAAGGTCGTCAAGAGTGTTCAGGAAGAGACGAACACCGAGATCACGGTCGAGGAGGAAGAAGGCGTGGGCATCGTGACGATCGCGGCCACCAACCAGCGCGATGCCGAGGCGGCCATCGAGCGGATCAAGCAAATCGTGGCCGTGCCGGAGGAGGGCGAGGACTATGTCGGCACCGTCAAGGGCATCCGCGACTTCGGGGCCTTCGTCGAGATCATGCCCGAGAAGACGGGCCTGCTCCATGTCTCCGAGATCGACTACGACTACGTCGAGAACGTTGAGGACTACCTTGAGGTGGGCGACAAGGTGAAGGTCCATCTCCTTGAGGTCCACGACGACGGCAAGATGCGCCTCACGCGAAAGCCGTTCGTCTCCGAAGAAAATGGAGAGCAGAACGAGTAGCCGAGACGGCCCCGGCTCCTGCCCGGGCCCCGAAGGCACATGCGATTGCACAAAAGGCGAGGGCCCCTGGGCTCTCGCCTTTTGTATAGGCCCGGAGTGTATCGGGGCCGTTCGCCGTTGCAATGAATCACACCACCGAGCCGACGTTCATGCGCGTTCTTGTTACTGGAGGGGCCGGGTACATCGGAAGCACCGTCGCCCGCCAACTCGTCGAGACCGGAAACGACGTGATCGTGCTCGACAACTTGTCGCAGGGGCACCGGGCGGCGGTGCCGGACGATGCGGCCTTCGTTCACGGGGACCTGAACGACCGTGGACTGATTGATCGCACCCTCGCCGAGCATCGACCCGAGGCGATCATGCACTTCGCGTCGCATACCCTGGTCGGGGAGTCGATGGAAGAGCCGTTCCTCTATCTCGACGAAAATGTGCGGTGCGGAATGAACCTGATGAAGTCCGCCGTGGAGCACGACGTGGATCGCTTCATCCTGTCCTCAACCGCGAACCTGTTCGGCACCCCGGAGCGCATTCCCATCGACGAAGACGTGACGGTCGACCCGGGAAGCCCCTACGGCGAGTCAAAGTTTATTCTGGAGCGGACCCTCCACTGGCTCGACGAGACCGAGGACCTCTCCTACGCCGCGCTCCGCTACTTTAACGCGGCCGGGGCCGCCGGGCCCAATCAGGGCGAGGACCATGCCCCCGAGACGCACCTCATCCCCATCGTGCTGGAAGTCGCACTCGGTCAGCGCGATAAGATCGTCATCTTCGGGGACAACTACGACACCCCCGACGGCACGTGTGTGCGGGACTACGTCCATGTGCTCGACCTCGCGCAGGCGCACGTTCTGGCCCTGAACGCCCTGGACGATGGAAGCCGCGTGTATAACCTGGGCAACGGGAAGGGATACAGCGTGCGGGAGGTCATCGAGACGGCCCGCCGCGTTACAGGCCACGAGATTCCCGCCGAGGAGGGCGCTCCCCGCCCCGGAGACCCGCCGGTCCTCATCGCAAGCAGCGACAAGATCCGGGAAGAGCTCGGATGGGCCCCGGAACACAGCGCCCTCGACGACATCATCGGCTCCGCTTGGGAATGGCACCGGCGCCACCCGAACGGGTATGATGGACTACAGTGAACGGCTCCGCCACCGAGAGCCTGATTTGATTTTGGGTCGGATTGCGAGAGCGAGAATTGACGGAACGAAAATCGCACCCTGAACGAAGCCTGTATCGGTGCGCCCTGAGCACAGCGAAGAAGTGCTTTCAGAGTGCTGCCGGTTGAGTGAAGGGGCGATGTGCAGTCCGTCAAGGCCGCTCGCAGCCCGAGAGATAAACCAAAACAGACTCTGAGGCCAAACAAGCGCCGTCGTCCTTTCCACAACGGCACGAGCGGACATGTACCGCGTTGAGCTGGAGCAATTTGAGGGCCCGATGGACCTCCTCCTGTTTTTCATCAAGCGGGACGAGATCGACATCTACGACATCCCCATCGCCCGCATCGCGGACGAATACCTCGCGTACGTCCGTGTAATGGAGGAAATCGACCTCGACGGCGTGGGCGACTTTATCTACATGGCGGCCCTCCTCATCAACATCAAGGCCCGCATGCTCCTGCCCTCACAGGAGGCCGACGAGGACGGAGAATCCGTCGATCCGCGCCGCGAGCTGGTGGAGCGCCTTCTGGAGTACGTGCGGTTCAAAGAGGCGGCCGACCAACTGTCCACCCGTCGGGAGCGACGCCGCGAGCACTTCGTGCGGGGGGACGCGTCCTCGGACCGGGAGCGCATCGAAGAATCCCACGAAGTAGAGGTGGATGCGTCCGTCTACGAGTTGGTCGAGGCGCTCGGACGAGTCCTCGAGGCCGACGAGGAGGACGAGGACGACGAGCCCATCCATGAGGTCGAGCCGCTCGAATACACCGTCGAGGAACAGCAGCAGTACGTGATTGAGCGCCTGCGTCGCGAGCCACAGGTCTCCTTTCGGGCCCTGATTCAGGGAGAATCGCGCGGCTTCGTCATTGCGACCTTCCTGGCGCTTCTGGAACTGACGCGACAGCAACATCTCCGGCTTCGAATCGAGGAGCGGGCCTCGGACTTCTCCGTGGAAGCACGAGGCGACACGCCGCTTCGGGCCGACGATCCGGCCCAGCAAAACCTCTCTCGGCCCCAAGGAGATGGGGCCGTCGGGGGAGGCTCAGGGGCCTCCGACGAACCCTGAGGGGGGGAAAGGGGGGCCTCTGATGTGCGCCGGGCGGTCCGGTGCCAGGTCCTCCCAGTCCGAGCCGACCACAGGCGCCCAC
>ERZ1034501.68-NODE-68-length-11834-cov-9.476611_pt1 | contig 11834 bp, 9 predicted proteins | sample MGYA00520656_ERZ1034501 | MGnify/ENA primary metagenome ERZ1034501 (study PRJEB33760, sample SAMEA4777692) | hypersaline lake metagenome | biome: hypersaline environment; feature: brines | place: Spain | collected 2014-08 | depth 0 m ... | reverse complement strand
CCTCGCGCTTCAGCGCGGGGAGGATGTCAATGCGCACAGCGGTGCGGGGAACTCACTATCCCCATGATGTTGTAATTATTTATAAATATTCACGGCTAGCATGGATGTTAATAGAGGACACATATCATTGATCTAGGAGTATGCATTATCGAAATCATATGAGGATAAACTGATATTGGCGTGGACATCGTCGCGTCGGTTCGGGCAAATCCGTCGTCAACGATGATATGCCATGTGAGAAGACCTCATATGAACGCCGGTCGTCAGAGGCACCCCGGCGATCATAAATATGATTCGACTTCACTTATACTCATCCAATGATGCATTGGCTCACGATGTGAGCGATCTTTCAACTGATGAGCAATATAATCATACAATGAATCTATACACGTATTTGAGTACCAGCGCTTGATATCTCTTTAGCTGAATACAGTCATTCAGTAACCGCGTCTGCAAGTAATTCAACAGGATGTGGTGGGTCATCTCCGTCTGGTCGATCGCCAATCTGTGATCGACATGATGCCCCGGGCGCGATGACAACATCCCCGTCACTATCGTCAATCTGATCGAATAGGATCTCTCCAATGGCTTGTGACATTGAGTAATGCTCTGCCTCGTACCCGAAACTCCCTGACATTCCACAGCATGTTGAGTCGAGTGGGTCTACCTCATAACCTGCACGGCGCAAAACACCAACAGTATGGTGGTCTTTCTTTGTTGATTTTTGATGGCAATGCCCGTGATATGTTAATGACGGTGCTGTTCCATTGACCATGTTAGTATGCCCTGCATCAGCAAGTAACCGGAATGTATCAATATATTCCATCACCCCATATGTGTTTTCTGCGACACGTTCAACATCTGATCCTGAGAGGAGATCAAGATAGTCACGCTGGAACATGACCGCATCAGATGGCTCAACAACGACAACATCCCATCCATCAGCGATACGTGGTGAAAGGGCATTGATATTTGTTTGTGCGCTCTCTCTTGCTTTTTCAAGAAATCCTTTCGAGTGTGGTGGTCTTCCAGATCCAGTCACATCATCCGGAATCTGGATATGAACTCCGAGTGACTCAAGAGCATTAACCGCTGCTTGACCTGCCTCAGGATGATTATAATTTGTATATGTATCTGGGAATAATAAGACTCGATGAGTTGCTTCATCTGCAGGAATAGCTGCGCCACCGCGTTGTTCAAACCAATCAACGAAACTCCGACGATGGAATGGCGGCAGTGTCCGCTCACGCGCGATTCCCAGTAGTTTTTCTTGAAGAATTCCACTTCCAGGCACCTGCTGGGCAAGATTTGAAAGTGGAGCGAATTTTGATCCAAGCTTTAGTACTGTGGTTACATTCGCGAATAGCTTATCACGGAAGCTCGAGCCATTTCGCTGGTGATATTCGTGTGTAATCTCTGCTTTCATTTTCGCCATATCGACGCCACTCGGGCAGTCTTTTGCACACCCTTTACACCCAATACAAAGATCTAGTACTTCCTCAACAAATTCATCCTCGAACAATTCGTTTTCATCAAGACTCCCGCTCATTGCCTGACGAAGCATGTTTGCCCGACCACGGGTACTTTGAATCTCCTCCTCGGCTGCCCGATACGTTGGACACATTACACCACCTGTCGTCTCTTGTGGACCACGACATCCGCCACACCCATGACAGAGTTCAGCCATCCCTTCGAATCCATTTTCGACCTCCCAGTTCATTGTCGGTTCAAATCCAGCGTCAAATTCGTATTCAGGGTCAAACCGGAGATTTGCAGTCGGTGCATGTTCACCACAAATATTTCCTGGATTCAATAACCACTGAGGGTCAAATGCAGACTTCAGTTCACGAAACACATCCCAGAGTTCATCGCCGTAGAGTTTTCGATTCCACTGCGTCCGTGCACGACCATCACCATGCTCGCCTGAAATAGATCCACCGTATTTCACCACAAGATCAGTCACTGCATCAGCGATTGATTCGAATGTCTCGACACCCTCAGCAGTTTTTGTATTAACTAATGGTCGAATATGAAGCACTCCCGGACCAGCATGTGCGTAGTAGGACGCAAATGTATCATGCTCATCAAGAATATCCTGAAAGTCAGAAACATACGCTGGGAGGTTTTCTGCTGGAATCGCTGTATCCTCAATATACGCAATATGCTTTTCATCACTGGTTCGTGAGAGAAGTATCGGAAGTCCAGACTTCCGCATCTTCCAGAATTTTTCACGGGTCTCAGCATCGTGAGCTTCCATCGATTGAATAGCTGTTTGATCTGTTGTCGTGATTGATGCAGCTCCAGGGTTTGGCTCAGCCTCCGTTTCGTCACCTGAGACACGGTCAGCAACAAGATCAGCAACCTGCTGACGACCGTGTTCATTAGTTTCAGCATAAAACTCAACGAGTAGAACGGCATCAGTTCCGTCTGGAAGGAGTCCGACAACATCCTCGAATTCAGCAGTTTCTCGAGCAAGGTCTAATAGAACATCATCCATCACCTCAACAGCGGCAGGATCATGTTCAAGTATTGGTGCAACATCTTCCATTGCACCTATTACATCATCGTACGTGAGTAATGCAACTGACTTTGTTTCCGGGATGGAGGCTAATGAGACAGTCGCCTGTGTGACTGTGGCAAGTGTTCCCTCTGATCCAGCAAGAAGGCGGGCAAGATTGACCGAACCAGGCTCACTCTGGGGATCAATAGCAGAATTATCAGGGAGACGGCGTTCTCCACGAAGTTCATCCACAAGCATATCAAGATTATACCCTGAGACATTTCGTTTGAGATTCGGATATTTGCTTGCGATTTCATCAGCGTGATTAGTCAGGATCTGCGCGACCATTGCATATATTTGTGCTTCAATATCACCGTCAGGATCACCGCGCTGATGAAGAGTGTCCATGGTGACCTCACCAAATGTTGTGACAGTTCCATCCGCAAGGACGACCTCAACCGTCTCAAGATAATAGTCGGTTTTTCCGTACTGTAATGAATGTGCGCCGGTTGAATTATTCCCGATTGCTCCACCTAAGACTGATTTATCTCCCCATGCAGGATCAGGTGCAAATTTGAGTCCATATGGTTCGGCTGCTGCATTCAAATCACCAAGCCGGACACCGGCTTGTGCAGTTGCTGTTTCGTTATCTGAATCAATTGTCTTGACATCATCCATATATCGTGAGAGATCAATGACAACAGCCTCATTTACTGTCTGTCCAGCAAGACTTGTGCCACCACCACGGGGGAGAACAGGGATTTCTTGTGTTGCACAGTAGTCCATCACCGCAGAAACATCACTGGTATGTGCTGGCATTACAACTCCAATCGGTGTCTGTTCATACGCTGATGCATCAGTGGCATATAACTGGCGTGAATAAGTATCAAAACGAACATCCCCATCAACGCGAGCGTCGAGATCCTCCATCAATCCTGGCCGTTCAATATCATCACTGACGTAATCATATGTACCCTCACCAGCGGGATCAGACTCGCTACCTAGTGAGCGCTCGTCTACCGTGGATGGCGTATTTGTTGCCATTGTTGATGTGATTTATTCTGTCTCCTCTCATAAAAACCTCTATCATACACTCCCGTGTATGTAACATCTATTAATGTGTGTCGACTGATATTATTGAAATCGAGCATTATCCCGATATATCGTTGGTAGTTTTATGTGATATTTGGTAACAAACTACTAAATGGATAAAATCAGTTAATTATAAACAATCGTGGAGAAACGCAAAAATGTAGGCTGAGGGTTCAACGTTACATCGATATACATCGTTGTGTGCTGACCATCAGCCGATGCGGTAAATTGGGTATAAGTATACATCAAATAAATAACAATGAAATCAGATTTGTTCAATAACTTAATTTCGGTGCACATATGGTAGATATAACGCTCGCCGCTTTGGCAGTATTACCGCTCATAACGATTGCTGTGTTGATGGTAGGACTATACCAACCAGCAACGAGAACGATGCCCGTGGCATGGCTAATTGCTGCAGGTGTTGCATATATTGGTTGGGAGATGACTCCAACATTAATCGCTGCTGCGTCAATTCGTGGAGCGATGACAGCGACTCGTATTCTTATCATCGTATTTGGCGCCATTTTGCTATTATATACGCTGAGGCAATCTGGTGCATTTGATGTAATCAACGCTGGATTCTCATCAGTTAGTGATGATCGGCGTGTGCAGGTTGTATTATTGGTTTTCCTCATGGGTTCATTCATTGAGGGTGCTGCTGGGTTCGGAACACCAGCAGCAATTGTCGGTCCGTTGCTTGTTGGACTTGGGTTCCCGCCACTAGCTGCTGTTGTGGTTGCCCTAACTGGCAATATTCTTGCAATTACATTCGGAGCCGTTGGGACTCCTTTGATTATCGGTCTTCGTGATGTTGTATTTGCAGAAGGCACGAATGCAGCACAACAAATCATCACCTCCGGCGCGTATGAGAGCACTGGAGCGTATGTCGCTCAAATTGGTATTTGGGCGGCTCTCATTCATTCAATCGTCGGAATTGCGATTCCATTCATTGGTGTTGCAATGATGACACGATTTTTCGGCGAAGAGCGATCGATTAAACCCGCGATTGAGGTGCTGCCGTTGACGTTATTTGCATGGCTGTCGTTTATTATTCCATACAATCTGACAGCAATTTATCTTGGTCCAACATTCCCCGCGCTGCTTGGGGCGATGGTTGGATTAATAATTGTCACAACAACACTTCGGGCTGGATATTTCATTCCTGATAATACGTGGGACTTTGGACCGCAATCAGGGTGGCCTGATCATTGGGTTGGGTCAATTGAACCTGGGCGAGGGTTTGCATCCCAGTCCCGAGGCGATGAAGCGGTCGCGACTGATGGTGGGACTGCATCAGCATCACCCGCTGATTTACATAATAAAGATATGTCACTTTTGACAGCATGGACACCATATATTCTCGTCGCAGCATTGCTAATTGCAACGCGTGTTATTGGACCGGTGCAGTCATTCTTAGCTTCGACGGGTGTGCTTACATGGAATAATATTCTTGCAACGCCGTTTTCAGAGGGAATCGAACTGCTGTATCTTCCAGGGTCGTTGTTTATTCTTGTTGCAGTATTAACATATGCAATCCATGGCATGAGTACTGATGAAATCAAATCATCGTGGAGTGAGGCATTCCGAAATATTGCTCCGGCAGTTGTTGCACTTTGGTTTGCTGTTGCGACAGTCATGATTATGCAACGGTCAGGGAGTAGCGTTGTTCTTGAGAACGCTGCAGTTTCTGCTGGAATGCTCGGGTTACTATCAGAGTTGACAGCTGATGTGACAGGGATTGCATTCCCATTCTTCTCAGGATTTATTGGTGCATTCGGTGCATTCATCGCTGGATCGAATACCGTGAGCGACATTCTATTTGGATTATTCCAATTCCAAGCCGCACAGGATGTTGGAGCACCAACAGTAATCGTGGTCGCTGCACAAGCTGTCGGAGGTGCAATTGGAAATCTTATTGCAATTCATAATGTCGTTGCCGCCCTCACCGTTGTTGGACTTATTGGTGAAGAAGGTCGTGTGATCAGACTTGAACTAATCCCAGTGTTGTACTATGGCGTTGCAACAGGACTGCTGACACTGCTGTTTGCATACGTCATTGTTCCAGGGACGTTCTAAGATTCACCAGCATCCGCAATTTATCGCGTATTTTACCCGAGATTAATTCTGACATCCGGACAAAACGCTGTTTTTTGATATATCGGCACAAAATAATCATGCTTCACTTAGAAGAGTAAGTCATGAGTAGTAAATATTTGACATCCTCTCGCGCCTGAAGACGCCGGAATCTCACGACATTATCTGTTGTTGAGGCTTGAACAAGTCAATTTCCTTGTCAAACAGGTACGTCGATGGCTGTGCCGACTAGCCGTTACTCCTATCACCGTCGTCCATGGCGAGACTCGGAGATACTTGTTATCAAATGTTCTCAGCACCGTTCATATAATCATTCGTAACCAATTTACACGCGTATAGTGAATGATAATAATTGTGGGTCGTTGTGAACCTGCCTCGGGGTCACATCAATATCAAAGCCCTGAGGCTTCCTGCTTTTCGACAGAACTGACAAACCCACTCTCACTGAGAGAGTCGGTTCAGAGCGGTTCCGGTCTCCACAGGTCGTTTGCAAATCGAAGATTTTCGTGATCGCGAGATGCTTCGTCTCTCGGATGATGTTGATTTAGAACGCTCCCATCCCTCTCTGAGTTGGACAGTGCGTGGTGTCTGACCGCCCGTGTGATGAGACTTTCAGTCAGACACGCTAACAATCACCAACCATTCTAAATACTACGGGTCAATTAGCGGTGTCGGCTTCACCTGGGGTCAAGCCCTAAGACAGTCGCCTTGACAATCTGTATCATTAAATGGATTTTGAGACACTTTATTTGTAACATATAGCTAATATGCGTCAATCTCAGGTGTATTATAATTTGATGATTGTGACTTTCCCACAATCCACTTACTGGTTGGGAGCATACAAATAATAATGAATGAGAGGCTTTTGACCGTCGGTATCGACCGGTGTCATCGCGCCGGTTTGGTGACCTCACGGTCAAGTGATGCAGCGAAACCTCCGGTAATTGCTCACACAGCGGGTGATGAGACAGCGGCATTATCTGATGAATCCTCGAACCACGATGAACGCCCAGTAATCGATGCTCGCGCATCAGAACCGCCAACACCAGAGACGCTGTTATCTTCAGGATGGTCTATTGCAATCGAGACAATCAGCGAAGTTGACCCGACGGTAGTACTCTCGCGCGTTTGGAACAACCAATCACATAATCGAGCAACGCTGTTCGTAACACCAACTCAGCAGGCAACAGCAAAAATTACGAATATACTAACCGCACCAGTTGGGGTTGTAGATAGTACCAATGATGGGCGACAGTTCTACCCTGGACCGGACCGGATTCCACTCGCTGAGGGCGGATATGCTGCTGTTCCAACGTCAGCACCTCTTTCATGGAATGAATCTCGAACAGCGTCGGGACAACCCGGACTGGTCGCTACAATCTCCGATGACGCTCCAGCAATCACATCGGAAGAGGACGGAAGAAAAACAACGGAACAGGATGATGTTGAGATTGATCAAAGAAAAACAGCAGAATCTGGATCGACAGACGAGAAGACGTCAAGAAAGCCAACAACTGAACAGGAAGGTAAAGAAAATATAACAACAGATGTAAATCCGTCAATGGAACCGAGCAGGAGCAATGATACAACGCCAGATATGAACAGTAGTGTCAATATAGGTATAAATAGACCCTGGCTTGAACTTCGCGCCGGTGACGAGGTGCTGGTGCGACTCAACAACGTCGACGCACTTGCATGCCCGCCTCGAGAACGATTTCCATATGCATACCATCGCGATGATGACAAGCAGATTCGTGTGCTTGATTTCGCTGGGCGACCGGTTGAGCGATACGGTGGAATCACCGATATGCGGCATAATGGGTTTCAACCAGTTCCAGCACCATTGGTGCCAGAGCATATGTTCAATAAATCAATAACCGGATGGTGGGGCGTCCTGACCGCACAACAGTGACAAAGAATGATTCACGTTCAGATACAGATCATACAAGATCTGAAGAACATGATCTAGATTTGACAGAGAATACACATGATGGTTCAAGTTTAAAACCGACGTCTGAGTCCCAAATGAAAAACCAAGTAGATTCAGACGAGAATTCACGTACTTGGTGGCAGACAATTGCTCGGGTCATTGTTGCACCGATTGTGCTTCCGCATGAACTTGCTCATGCGGCTATCGCAGTATTATTTGGACTTGATCCTGTAATCCGCATTCTTCCACAATGGTCAGGGACGACAATCCCACTGGGACAATTTAATGCTGAAATCGACACATCAACACCAACATGGGTAATACAAGCGGTTGCAGTGGCGCCATTAGTAGTGTATCTTACTGTTGCTTCATTGGTCGGGATATTCATCTCGATAAACGCAACAATAGTCCTTCCAGTTATTCTACTTTTGAGTTTTTCTGCAAGTTTATCAGCTGGTGATATCGCGATTATCAGCAATCCAGTCGAAGCTCGCCAAGCTGGAGCATTTGTTGTACAGGGTTCGACATGGGAAAACATCACAATTATTACGACCCCAATTACGACTGGAGTGGTGGCGATACTGTTGATATAATCAAGTATCCTAAAGCGGTAGGCTTGTCAGTTGACTCCCGGTCTGACCACAAGACATGGCAGGTGTGAACTGATTCACTCATTCGATGCGAGAGAACTATTCTGACTGATGCATGTCTACTCAAGCACCCACTTCTTCTATGAACTACTGACCACACGCCGAGTGACTACACCGCTGACTTGTGTATCGTAGTCGTTCTTGCTGTCGATTATAGTACCCGGGTTATCGCTCCAGCCGTGTTTTGCGACGTGTTGTGCTGCTTGGCGGAACTGATCGAACGTTTCATTAAGCAGATCTTCATCTTCGAGGCGAGACTTGTGAGTTTTACTTGACAGTTCCGGTTCAGCACGTATTTCTACTGTAATGCCTGTATTATCTAAACCTACCTTACTCATATTGGAGAGTCAGAGAGTCTATTCATTGTGGTTTGTTGCCGTATTGTCGGCTTCCTCCCACACACGGCTAAAGCCGAAGCCGTGGGTTTCCGCCTTACAATTCTATGAAATCAATATCTTTTTTGATCAAATCAAATCACTCAGTATTAATCATCTATCTATCTGTAACTGTGACCGACAACCCAATACAGATGTAGAACAGAATGTGCATGCTATGGCAGATGAAGCCTATCAGATTACGCTAGCCGAACCGCATGAAATTACAGATGGCGATCAGAGGACAATCACCGTCTCAGGGTATGAAGATGTTGGGAGCATGTTCATGCTTGAGTTAACTGACGGCGGAATTCGCTCTATTGGCAAGCAATTGATTGAAGATGTGACACCAATTGAATAAGACATCTGCTGCCTCGATTGTTTGTATTCATCGACTGCGTTGATTCGGCTCTACATTGAAGTCCCTATCAGATATCTGTTCACTATATGGCAAACATTCGTTTGTCTGCGGTGAATATCTCACGTGATGACAGCTGATCAATACGACACCGAGACAATGACAGAGCAAAGCGTTGATCCGACCACCATCTCCGCAATTAGTGGGTTTGTCGGGACAATCACAGGGTTAAAACGAGGCGGTCCCGGCGGAGCGATTATTGGTGGGCTTGTTGGTGGGACGATTGGATATGTTGTTGGTGCGGGCACAGCAGCGCAATCTGAAACGGATACAGATACAGATACAAATACCACTACCGATACGGATGCACGTTCGGATAGGAATGCTGACGCTGGATCTGACTCTGAGACACCATCCGACACAAGCACCGGTCCGGTTGATATCACGATTGATGATAATAACACTGATGAGACATCATCGGAGAGGACAACAGACCACAATGATCAACCTAAAGCCAATGAGAGCGAAGCTAAAGAAAGCGATCCAACAGAAGAATCACAGGGGACAACAGAAGATGCTGAGTGAGTTTTGATGCGATAACAGATAATATCAAAACAGGCAAATATCATAATCCAATCAAGAGATTTACATTGAAGTGCTCTGGGGATCATATCAAACTCCAAAACACTCTATCTGCATTCTCTGTAGATTTCTGAGGAACTACCCCTGGTTTAAGCGCTGGCGCGACCTTCCTGCAGGTTACACATACGAATATTTGGTTAATAATGGCGTTGTGTTTCCAACATACTCGCTCTCTGCGGTCGCTCCTTGAGGACGGGAGATGAGCGCATACAAACAGCTAATTGGGACTGTGTTTACCAGTGGACATGTATTATCTAAACCTGAGGGTGAGGCTTCTTGCTCAAAGAGCGAACAAAACGGAACGAGTGGAGCGTGGCTTGTTCGATGCGTCAGACGAGACACGCTACAATGTCAACGTGAACAGTGCAGTGAATATGGCTCGGAGATCAATATGTAAGTCCAATTCAGATTTGTTCGAGTCTGAAGAGGGTGTAGTGCGGGCTGTGGACGCCCTGCAACGAATAACTCTCTCCAATGTTGAATCTTGTCAGAATCTAAAGGAAACTTCGCTGGAAGCCCCACCCTCAAGGACTGTCTCTTACCTACAAATCGAGTCGCTGCTGAGGTCAGTAAACCGATTGAAATCTCGATATCTACAGATTTAATACCTCTTTGGAACAATTGTAGTGGAGTTGATTACCGGCGTTCTATAACCCCCATAGCCGATATCACTGTCTGAATCGCTTCTCGCATCAATTTTTTTGTTCAAAATACCTCTGAGAGCGTCTGAAACGTCCGGTTACGACTCCACGAACTTATGGGTAAGAGACAGGGCTAAAGCCGTGGGTTTCCGCCTCGCAATTCTATGAATACACGGCTACGACGTCCGGATCTTCTCAGCCACATTCAATTGAGGATCACTGAGAGTACTGTGATGAGAAAATTCATGATGCCAACCCTCACTCGTGACTCTGGTCTGGGTCATCAAACAATCCGGTTGACATATATCTCTCCCCGCTGTCCCAAAAGACCGTAATAACTAGTGGGCAGTCAGACTGTGTATTCCGGTCCTCAGAAGAGGGAGCAATCCCGGTTTCATACTCTGCTTTTGTGTTTGTGTTTGTGCTTGTGTTCGAGGTGCTTGTGGGTGTAGCAGTGTCAGCGGTATCATCATCAGTCGATGTAGACGAAGATTTCACAACGGATTCTGATTTGGGTGCATCCTCAATGACGTATCCCGCTTCTCGCTCATTACAAGGTTGAGCAGGGTCAGCAAGTTGTTTCGCGATACGCTTTGCAGCAACGTTTGATGCTGCGGAGGATTGTCCGACAAGAATTCCCTCCTCTCGTGCAAGACGTCTGCATTCCGTTTCAGCCACACCGATTGTGACAGTCTCGACATCATCAATCAACTCTGTATCAAGATTTGGGCTAATAAATCCTGGACCCATACCCTGAAAATCGTCATTTCCAGGCTCCGAACCAGAGATAACTGCATTTTCGGCTGGTTCAACAGCAATGACAGACATGTCTGGAAACTCCTCGCGAAGACGTCTTCCAATACCGGAGATCGTCCCACCAGTGCCGACACCAGCCACGAGTGCATCAACAGTCCGTCCTTCAACTTGTTCAAGAATTTCCTCAGCGGTTGTCTGATAATGAGCGTCAGGGTTAGCCGTGTTCTCAAACTGTCGCAACTGCTTCATTCCGGTATCTTCTAATTCATCAGCGCGGTCTTTCGCATCACTGATCGTGCCATCGATCAGTTCGATTTTAGTACCATACGCTCGCATTAATTCGCGCCGTTCCGGTGACTGTGAGGCGGGCATCACCACTGTGAGATCATACCCTTTCGCAGCAGCAACAACTGATAATCCAATGCCGGTGTTCCCACTTGTCGGCTCAACAAGGGCGTCGCCTGGTTCAATATCGCCGGCACGCTCAGCACGCTCCACCATTGCAAGTGCTGGTCGGTCCTTTGCAGAACCACCGGGATTCTTTGATTCTATCTTTGCAGCGATTGTCACACCCGGCGGAGAATTAACGCGGACGAGCGGTGATCCAATCGTTTCCAAAACGTTCGCATCCATCAAAACAGGTATTTGTCGGTGATGGATAAGACGGTGACGACCAAAACGGATGTGAATTTCTGAATGAAATACTCATCCAATAAGATATCAAGACGAGTGTGTCGATATTGACATCCTCCTCCGGGTTCACGCGGAGGAATCCCGAGCGGTGGGAGTTTCAG
>ERZ1034501.66-NODE-66-length-12271-cov-11.255648_pt1 | contig 12271 bp, 14 predicted proteins | sample MGYA00520656_ERZ1034501 | MGnify/ENA primary metagenome ERZ1034501 (study PRJEB33760, sample SAMEA4777692) | hypersaline lake metagenome | biome: hypersaline environment; feature: brines | place: Spain | collected 2014-08 | depth 0 m ... | reverse complement strand
AATCAGTACTTTGGAGAAATTGACGAACTTCGAAGTGAGATCCGCTCAGCGATGACCGAGATTAATCCGCCCGGATTGTATCAGTATCTCTGTCGGTGAGTATAAAAACATAATAAAGAACCTGATTAGACACTAATCGGTACAGAGCCGCCGCAACCAGAAATTCTCGTAGCTTATTGGTGATCGCAATGCTCAGTTGATCATCAGACAGTGTGAGTTCTCATCGTTTCATCAGGCACGGAGCACACAGCTAGATACTGATTTCAATTATTACCTCATTGATGAGCCTGAGGGGAACATATTCACTGCAAGCTCCCGACAGTCTAAGATTGTCCCTGTGTGACGGTATCGGCGGATGAGATATTGATATATATTGTATTTTATTTATAAGAACGATCCAGTCTGATGCAACATACTTAATGACCCCACTCTACTTCACTCACATACAAACGGGGTTCGTTCGTTGAGGGTGGGACTTATCAATTGCCCCTTCCTCTAACCCAGACCAAGCAACTGGTGTGGCTGAGGGCTGTATGCCCCTAACTCGGCGTCCTCGATCCTGACTTGAGAGCGCATTGACTGACGCTTCTCCTACGAGACGGCTGATAACCCCACAGGAGATACAGTTATGCTATGTTCTTCGCCGCATTCTAATCAACGTGGTTCTGCTTCCCACACCGTTGGCACTCAAACTCGTCTCTATAGCGATTATCGTCTTGGATACTCCCGCACTCGTTACACCGTTTGGACGTGTTCTTCGGATTCACCGTGTCTACGAACAGGCCCTCAGACTCAGCCTTGTACTCGGTGAAGTCTCTGAGTTTGCGGAACGCCCAGTTTGAGTGCCAGTCAGCGTACGAAAAGTCGTCTCAAATGCCCTCAATATATTCGAGGATGATACCGTCGCAATCATAGTCGAGAGCTTTCTTGACAATTCCGTTTGTCACCGAGTGTAAGACGTGTTTTAGGTACTCATTTTCCCTGTCGCTCACTTGTGGGAGAGTGCGGTGAGCGGATTGCGTCCCAGCGTCCTGCAGGTTGCCACGAGTGTTCTCGGACTCTCTGCGAGAATGATTGATGTTACCTGCGTTGAAGAACCGAGCCGTGCTTGTCACAGCTATCTGGCTGACGCCGAGGTCAACACCCAGAATCATTCCGTTCTGCGTCGTTGCCTCAGTCTCTTCGTCAGGCTTCTCCTTGCGATAGCCGAGGTGTAGGTACCACTTGCCGCCTCGATAGTGAAGCGTGCTTTCTTTGCACTCCCACTGTTCATCATCCGAGTACTTGTACTGGTCCCCCCCTCTTCGTTGCTTGAAAGTGCGAAGTCTGCCCGTACTCGCGGGTAGTCACCAAGTACGGTAAGCGAGAATTGAGTGCTGACTGCACAGTCCAGTTTTGTCCTACACCGTGTCCTTAGTAGCGTTTCTGACACCAGCCCGAGTATGCTCGTTCTCCCACGCGAGATTGGATCTGATGTTGCATCTGTCAAGCTACTCTTCCATGGTAGCGTGGAGCAGCTCGTGGTCTTGTTGGGAGAGCCGTCAAGCCGTGTGATAGCAGTTCGACGGTGATACTCAGTGTCTGATATCGATATATTATTTAGATCTAACGGTTTGATTTCCCATCGTTTCTTCCCCTCGCTACTCATTCGCTTTGCTCTTGTCTTGAGGAAGGGGACTCCACCCTAAAATATTGAAAACTATAATGAAATTATATGAGATATCGAATATATGGCTATTATACAGATATTACAGGGACAGAAAGGAGAAAACGAGCTACGTATTTGATGTAGATTCACTGAGACTAGTACAAGGATTTTCATACGGCGCTTCATTATATGATATATATGGCTGTAGATGTCCCTGCTGATGTTGAGGCAGTGCTGACACAATTGCTGACAGCCAGTCACGAGGCAGCGCTTACAATTGCCACTCGTCAGAACGCAGATGACATATACACAGATGAAGATAGTATTTCTCACACTCACTATACTGCATCAATCGAATGTGAGCAATCGTCGATGACCGATGAAGTTCAGACGATACGGTCGGCAGTTGAGACTATCGAAACTGTGTCTACGAACAAACTCCCAGCTGGATTGCTTCAGACACGGCTTCAACATGGATGTGAGCGGGTTCGGATTGCAATTGAATCCGATCCTGATGCAGATGCAACAACAAAGACCCAGCCATTGCTTGCTGCGGCGTATTTGGATGCAATGTTGAGGCGGGTTGAAGAAGAAATATAATCACTTTAACCGACATGGGCATTCCCTCCGGGTGACGAGGGCTAGTCGCAGTTTCGTCTCATAACCGTGATCGCGTTATTAAATATGTACGACTATTTCTATCGAATCTATGAGATGGTAATCAGATGGAATTAAATTACTGATTCGGAGTATCAGCAATTGGTTCAGTAATGTGAGTCTCATGACCTGCAGCAGTAGCGTTCAATATCGCTGCAGTCGGTGATTCTCGCAATGCTTCTTCATCATATCCAGCGTCATCAAATGCTTCAATTGCCCAGCGCTTTGAGCGAAGGTGGTATTTTTGATGATAGTCCTCAGCATGATAGAACGGCGATGGTGGTGAAGTAATACGCGTTGCTACTGAATTAATATCAAATCCGTTTGAATCAAGGACCGTTTTCACCGTCTCTTTTTGCGATGATGTTGGGAACAGGATATGCTGATACTGTCTTTTTGATGGCTGTCGACGTGGATCATGGCTCTCAAGCGCAATCATAAGAAGTGTGGTATATGTGATCTCGCTTGGATCATACTCTAATTGAACTGCCTCAGTATGGTTGCCAATGTCATGATATGTCGGATCCGCTGTCGTTCCACCAGCATAGCCAACTCGTGTGCGAATCACCCCATCGAATGAACCAAACCGTGCGTCTGGACCCCAAAAGCAACCAAGAGCGAATGTTGCCGTCTCTGTCTCTGCGGATGTTGGAGCTGATTCATCGTACTCCTGAATATCATCGGGTGTTACTTCCATATATAATCTGTGTCGTCAACATGAATATACACACCGCACATCACACAGAATACCGATACCCAATAATCATGTGAGTGTTTGATCATACATATTGATATCCGCAAATGTCGACAGACAGACACCCATTGGGGATTATCAAAAATCTCGGTGAAAAAACAATTCGTGGACTCGATGATCAAATAACCGGCGATCTGATCTTACCGGATAATGAGCAGTATGATGACGCTCGCGATGTTTGGAATGGATTAATCAATCGATATCCTGCAGTTATCGTCCGGGCACTCGACAGCGATGACGTGGCAGCAGCAATTAATTTCGCACGTGAACAGAATCTCACATTGTCGATTCGTGGCGGTGCCCATCATCAAGCTGGTGAGGCAATCGTGGACAATGGGGTAGTCATTGATCTTGCAGCGTTTGATCACATCGATATTGACGCTGAGGAACAGATCGCGAATATCGGTCCTGGAACTCAAACGAAAGAGGTAATCAAGACGACACAAGCGCATGGACTCGCAACACCGACCGGAAGTGCGGGTTGTGTCGGGATGGGCGGAACGACACTGGGTGGCGGTATCGGGTGGCTTCGTCGAAAACATGGACTCTCAGTCGATTCACTCCGCTCAATGGAGGTCGTGACGGCTGATGGAACCGCACACACAGCAAGTGAGAATCAAAATGCCGACCTGTTTTGGGCACTGCGAGGTGGTGGCGGTCAGTTTGGTATTGTCACTAACTTTGAGTTTGAGCTATATGATGTGGGACCGCTTATCGGTGGACTCATCACATTTTATCCGGCAGATGCTGCACGAACGGTTCTTGAGACATATTCTGAGTTCACCGAGCCAGAGGCGATGTCGTCAATCGTTAATTATGGAGAAGTACCTGCTGTGCCGCCCATTCCTGAGTCCCAACAGGGTGAACCAGCGATTGGAATTATCGGTTGTTATGCTGGCAATCCTGAGACAGCGATGGATGCGTTCGCTCCACTTCGGGAAATTACCGAGCCGTTGATTGATGCAACAGAGCCCATGGCATATACCGCGCTACACGAAATGGGGACGTTGATGCATCCATGGGGGCGGAAATACATCAACCGCTCTGTCTTTGTGGACGAACTCACCGAGCAGATACTCGAGCTCGTCATAACCCAAACCGACACAGCACCTGGTGAGATGGATGGTGTTGGTATTTGGTCGATGGGCGGGGCTATCGACGATGACTCTGAGACTGCATATGCGTGGAGAGATAAGTCATATCTTATTCTCATCGAGGCTGCATGGGAGGACCATGACAATCCTGCTCATATCGAGTGGGCTCATGAGACTGAACAGCGATTCCGTGAGGTAGGTGGTGAAGGTGCATACGCAGGGTACGCTGGCGTCGAAGAGGGTGAGTGGGAACAGTGGGAGAGAAAGATCTTCGATGATAATTACGACCGATTGCGCACACTCAAAGCTCGCTATGATCCTGCTGGAATATTTGATCATGGGCTTTCTGTCACTCCAAAGACAGAATAATAAATGCGCAAAGTGACTGTATCGACTATCATATCGGTTATCACTCAGCCGCAGTGAAGTGCGCGTATCAATCTAATCATCCACCAGTTATCATATGTCGAATAAAATCTCGCCTGTCACACTTGCTATCACTCACGCAGTTCACTCCGTGCGGACTGACCCGAGGCTTCTATAATCTTACGATGTGTTCCCTCTTTCTGTAACGGCGATGATATTTATGAGTGATGACATCATGATTCGTCTGTCTCTACAAGACCGCACTCAGCAAAGTTGGAACGCCAGTTTTTGGCTTTATTTTGAGTCAAAGAATCACAGCATCAACAGTTGATACAACGGTGAAAAAAGACTGTGAGATTTGGACGTGACTCGGGAGTGAGTTTGATAGGTTGGCGATATGATCATCAGAAGTCACCAAGCGTTGATTGATTCGATTTTAGCGCTTGTGTATCATATCCGTGCTCACGAGTAAGTCGTGTTGCGAACGTCTCAGTAAACCCGTGTTGTGTATAAACACGCTCTGGATCAACAGTCGTGACGAGCTCAATGAGCTCATCATAATCGCAATGATCCGAGAGTACAAACCCTTTATCAACCCCACGCTGATAAATAAATGAATCATCGATTGCCCACCCAGAGAATCCGGCAGTCATTGCATCAGTCGCCTCAATAAGTGATTCAATCCACCCAAGACGTGTTGTCTGCATCGGTAATACAACTGCATCACCAGGTTGCAGTGTGACATCTGTAGTATATCGGCGTGCATCAAAGCTAATCTCACGGTGTGACTCAATGACTGCATTAAGCTCTGCAATTGCATCCGTGATGAACACGCGTGAACGCGCTGTCGATTCAAGTAATACTTGTAGTTTTTGTGCCCGACCAAGTGCGTATCCGAACAAAATTACGACATCATCCATCGTTTGAGCAAGCCACTCACGAATTCGATTATGTGTTTTTTCAGGTGATGGAAAGCGATATTTTGGGTCACCATACGTCGTTTCAAGAATCAAGACATCTGCGTCGACCGGATCGAATCCATCAAGATATAATCGATCAGATAATCGACAATCACCGGTGTAAAGATACCGACAATCCGTTTCAGGATCAGTGAGAAGGACCGCTCTCGACCCAGCAATATGACCCGCTGGTATCAAATCAACTGCTGGATGGGTAATTTTCTCTGGCTTACACTCTGACTGGCGAACAGATGCAAGTGCAACGGTAAGCTCAGAGGCAACAATTTCACCCGCAGTATCAACCAGATGATCACCGTGAGCATGACTGACAGCTGTTGTTACCTCTTGCTTTGAGGATCCTTTTGGGACTCCATCACAGACAATTCGTTCACCACTTGCAAATTCAATTTCAACACCATCACGAAGATACACACCGGGAGCCACGCGTACAGTAACCTCTGTGTTGCGTGTATCTATTGGTTTCTCTCTACTGTCAAGAAATCGAAGACTTTCTGTGTATCAAACGACTCACCAGGAGCAACGCAGGATTAACATCTATCCGATCTTCATCACCTGCTGTATTATACACTCGTTTGACTCTCATCGAGTGATTGTTGTTCATACAACCGCTCAACGCGCTCAAGTGAGTCTGCCTGCGATGGGTCACAGTCATGTCGGATTTGTTTTAATCGTGGAAATCGAAGTGCATACCCAGAATCATATGTTGATGAGATCTGTATTTCCTCATATTCAACCGCGAGCACAACAGCGGGTGTGAGCGTTGCTTCTCTCCCTTCAACATTTTCAATCAATGGTTCGACACGGTTTGTGAACGTCTCAAGTTGATCATCAGTGAATCCGGTATGCATCCGACCAACCTCTGCGAGATTACCATCAGCAGTTCGGCATGCAAGGTACGGTCGACCGAGAAAGTCACTTTTACGCCCCTCACTCCACTTTGCCCGGGTAACAACCAGATCGAGTGGCTCCATTGTTGGCTTTATTTTCCGCTGATATCCAACTCGAGACCCGGGTTGATACGGTCGCGTCGGATTTTTTATCATCACACCCTCATGACCAGCAGCAAGTGCATCCTCATAGAACTCCGTTGCTGTTGTCTGTGTTGTTGCCCACGTACACTGTGCCCGTCTCAGTGATGAGCTGGATTGATATTGATCACTACTCACGGTCGTAACAGACGTTGAAGAGTGAGCATTATGTGTCGAGGCGGATTTGCTATCTGACGTCGCCTTTGTGCTAAGGATTGTATTGAGGCGTTCTAACCGCATCTCAAGCGTATCCGTTAGCAATGATTCACCGTTGAGGGCAAGTAAATCAAAGACATATGTTGTGACCGGAATCGACTTCGCAATCGTGGCGACGTTATCGGTTCGTTGGATACGCTGTGCAAGCGTTTGGAATGTGACTGGGGTATCATCGTTACTTTGTGGGTCGTATCCAACAAGCTCTGCCTCAATAATATAATGCTTAGCATCAATATGATCACGTGCTGCTGAGACAACATCCGGGAACTGCTCTGTCACATCAGAAAGTCGTCGTGTATATACTCGTATGTCATCACCATCGCGGTGTATCTTAGCACGAATACCATCATATTTGAACTCAATGAGGACTGCTCCACTGTGTGATAACTCTATATTATGATTTCTCTCAATGTGCTTCGGATCTGCGGCAAGTTCATCAACCGCAGTCTGAATACTCTCTGCTTGCTTTGCGAGCATTGGCTTAATTGGACGAAATAACTCAAGATCAACATCATCTAACCCGGGTTGCCCCTGCTCAGCAACACGCTGCGCGACAACAGCAACATCGTTGGTTAAATCAATCGCTCGCTGGACGGCATCCGCAGCATCATCAGACATGTCAAGAAATGCGCTTGCAAGTGCATTACGAACGATTCCTTCACCAACACCAAGTCGCATTGATCCTGTTACGGTTCGAACGATATATCGAGCAGCGAGTGGTGATGCATCAGAGATGAGTCCAGCAATTTCGTCTCGCTGTTTTTGTTGACTACCCGAACCTTCATAACTAGCAACCTCGCGGAGTGTCTCATATACACGGGTGACTGTCAGCGGTGTTGCAGTGAGTGTCTGTTGTACGCGGTCATCAACAGCGTATGCAGCAGCATCACCAAGGTCACCCTCCTCTCGCCACCATGTCTCGATCTGTTCGCTCTCGACACCGGTTGCCTTACTAATCGCGTCTGCAGCACCAGCGGTTGAAACACCAATTTCCGCTGCTTCCCAGCGAGCGAATACACGACCCCGGACAAGTCGAACGGTAACCGGAAGCAACGATGTCTCGGTATTATCATAGACATCTAAGAAACAATCAGCGAGGAGCGTCTCCTTCTGGGTCGTTGCTGATGTCGCAGCGACGTCAGTATATACCTCAGCGAGTTCAGAGTACTTCACAGTTTAATTGAATATTACCCTCGATTATGTCGATGATATACTATTTTCTCAACTCTCAATCCTCATCTTGCATCTTGCATTTTGAATCTTGAATTCTGTCTGTTATTCTCGAAGAACACGGTCTGTAAGCCAACAGTTTGGTTCTGGTATGGTTTCGTCCTCAGGTGTGGACTCATACTTCGACACACCAAAGCGATAGGTGACGGTCTGACCATCCTCGCCAGTGAGTGTTACTCGCTGTTGTGCACTGTCACCATCTTGTTCAAGCGGTCCTGTCACTGCTTCACTATGATCAATCATCGGTGCGTAACGGTTATTTTGGACCATCTGTCGAAATTGATCGAATGGTCCGGTCGCACGGCGATTTGCTGGCGAAGCGAAATTATATGCCGTTTTAATCCCAGCGTCCGGAACCGGTGAATCGTTATCTGCAAATGCTGATAGCTGGATTGCAATAACCTCTTCAGCATCATATGTTGATTCTGGGACTGTAACTGTCGTAATCGGATAAGTATATTCTGTTGTCATATGTTGTTAATGAGTTGTGATTGTGTGCGTCTGTATTTCGTGATTTCAGATATATCGATTCGTCGTGATGATAGCTATACCGAACGTTGAGCAGATGTCGATGATGAATTATCTATTCTAAGTAGCCGCATGCGACCAGCGACCAGCCCTATTGCAAGTCCAGCGGCATGCCCAACGAGTGCAGTTCCCGGACCACTCAGGAGGATAGCCATGACAGCAGCGACAATAATAAGCACTGCAGTCACAGCCCAGGAAATATCTGTTACTCGATCAATTGTGTCGATGAGTGTATCTGCGATGGCATTACTCGTGATAAGATATCCAAACAGTGCGAACACCGCTCCAGAAGCGCCAAGCACAGCCCGAGGGCTAAACGCGAGCAGACTTCCAAGTGTAATCTCTGCAACGCCAGCAAGCGCACCAGTAAGAATGAAGAATGTGTGAAACCGAAGCCGCGTTGTTGTTCGTTCGACAAGTGCGCCAAAGAGAATAAGCGCGATCAGATTGCTCATGAGATGACCAATGCTACCATGAGCGTATGTGCTTGTTATGAGCGTCCATGGTTCGATAACGACAATCGGACTTAATGCGAATAACCCAACAAGACCAATTGCAGATAATGGGTACTGTATGAGAAAGAACCCACAGAGGAGTACAACTGTCTCGGCGGTTGGACTCCGTCCACCGCGGACTGTAGTCCGTGGAAGGATTTCATCACCACTCTTCCCGGACGATTGTGACCGCCGCGGTTGTTGATTGCCCATGGTCAATATATGTTGCTTAGACTGAAAAACACTCGTATGGGTATCGGATTCACCGGATGAACAAGCAGGTGAGCCGTCGTTTTGAAATAGTGGCTACGACATTGAATCCTCTTGAAGCTGAAGCGCGAGCAGGAGTTTATCAGATTTATCTACAGAAAAGGCGAATACTCCGAGGCGGTTCACCGCCGCGTTAAAACATACGAGGCTTTTCATAATATTGCATTCCTCACGGTCAATCTACCCGACGAGCCGCAATTCGAGATGCAGCGGCACCGGCGATAATGATAAGAATCATCAATCCACCGAGCGATGCCATCTGCGGAAGGTTACCATTCTGATATGCTATCCATAAAAACGGTGTCACAGCAGCAGCTGTTAAGAGGTGGATTCCGCCAACGAGTTGGGTGAGCGAGAATGGACCTGGAAGTGGTTTATCATCATGTTGTGACGTCGTGGAGCTGAGATCCGAATCAAGATCTGGATCAAGATACTCTTCGATATCTTCACTTTGTTCATCTGGCATACAGCATAATTATATTCGCATCCGTGAGTACCTTACCCTGTAATCAGTAGCATCAACCCACTGATTTATTGATACCATACAGATTGAAGTTTATTCCCGATAAGTATTGCATATGGCAGGGCCGTCTCCGGCCGAGTTGCAACGTGCGGTCAATCAATTTCCAGCACCCCCTGATACTGAGCGGTTTGCTGAAGCAGATGCACTTCTTAATGGGACATACAGTGCAATAGCCGACGCATGGTACGATACACTTACCGAGTACGTTGAGGCGTACGAAGCAGGAACATGTCTTCGAGAAAACGTACTTGAACATGTTGAGTCAATTCCCTCGTTCCATCTCTCCGATGGTGCAGCACCGCTTCGAGAGCGAAAAGAGCGACTTGTTCATGCTGCAGAGAAGTCTGAAGCGGTGGCTGCGGTGAGTCAATGGTATCACCGAGTTCGATCGCTGCTTGAGGATACGCCACAAGAGTTGACATTTTTTGAGCGGATGCTTCACGACTTTGGATACGCACTCGCCCACGGACTCTTTCTCGGAGCACGTACGCCAGAAGCCGTTGCACGTCGACTCCGAGTTGCATATCAAGCTGTTGGAGTCCGTATCGATGAAACAATGCGTGATGGGGGTGCTGAACGTACCCGATTTACATGTCCATATCGAGATATCAGATCCGAGCAGTGTGGTGATCGCTGGGTCTGTCATGAAAAGCTGGACCGAGTTGATGATGGTTATGTAACATATCTGGGAGAGCGTGGAATCGACTATCAACGACCACGAGCATGCAATAACGCAACACAGTGTCATTCAACCGTTGCTCGTGAAAGTCCAGAGCGAAAATGGCCGCATATGCCACCAACGACAGTCGCGACTACAATGGATATCGAGACACCATTATTATCATAATACCTCGCACGCACTCATCATCATGAAACAGTCATATGTTGTTCATTCCTCGCTTATCTGTACTCGACATATCGGTCTGTCCACCACATGCTATAGGGGCATAATATCAAACCCAATCAGATCATAGCTAAATCAATTCACCGAGTTATCCAACGATGAAAGATCAAATATGAATTCTGAGTGGTTGGGTTCAAGAGTTGTATGCAGTAGAAATATCCTGACAGTGTGAACGAACATAACACCTCTCGTCTTGAGCGTATCCGTGCGGACTATGGCACATGGGCACCTGCATATGATTGGTTTGCGCGAGCAACAGCATCCATTGGTGGTATTCGAGCAGCGTGTGTCGACCAGCTTAATCTTGAACCTGGAGCAACAGTTGTCGAATTTGGCTGTGGACCAGGAGTAAACTTCCCAGCACTCCGAGCGGCTGTTGGTTCGACTGGGCGGGTTATTGGTATCGATGTCACAAAACCAATGATTGACCGTGCTCGGTCATTGATTGCCCGCCGTGACTGGGATAATGTTGAAGTTATTTGCGCTGATGCAACAACTCCGCCGATTGACTCTGTTGACGCTGTCGTTGCGACGTTTGTGACGTCATTATTTGACAACCCACAGGTGGTTGTAAGCGAGTGGTGTCACACTGCTGAGACGGTTGTAGTTGCAAACTTTGTTCCAGGCGAGAATGCGATTGCTAATGTTGGGCTTTGGGCATTCACACGATTAAATGCGCGACTGTTCGATCTTGCGAGTGATACCAATAATGCGCTTACGCAATTAGCAACACGAACAGCAGCATCAAGACATGCACTTGAAACACAAATGGATTCTATCGTGACGACACGGCATCTCTTTGGGACGATTGTTATTCACGCCGGGCGAGAAAGCACCAACGAAGCCCATGAGAAGCAATAAGTCTGCACTGTCTCTTATATCACTTGAGTCAGTGGAAGAGGGCAGAATGGCTCAACTCACACCGCCTGTGGACACTGGCATCTCCATCACTCGATGGTATTATCAGCAATTTGATATCCTCTCGCGGCTTTAGACCTGTCTTTTACGCATAAATCGAGTCGCTGTCGAGATCGATGAATCCGATAAAAATCCTGATATTCACGGATGAAACACCTCTATGGAACAATCTTGTTGACCTCGTTTATCAGCATTCAGTAACCTCCCACCGCCGATATCCCCTACTTGAGTCGCTCCTCGCCTCGATCTTCTGATTACAGATTGGGTCCGAAAGTAGCTGAAACAGCCGTTTGAGACTCGGTGAACTTATATCTAAGAGACAGCCCTGAAGACTCGGGTATTCTCCTTGTATTCTATAATCGCTAGCTCGCTGGATTCCACCGAATGCCGCACTCATCACAGGTAACACGAAACCGTTTCATTCGCCATTCATCAATATCGTTTTCATGTCCGTTTGGACAATTAAGCTCTACTCGCTTCGTCTGTCCAGTTGATTCGTCTACCATCATAAATATATATTATAGATAACTCAGTATAATTGTTTCCCACCTCAAATATATTAATTGTCATATTGACATCCTCCTCGGCGTGAACGCGGAGGAATCCTGAGCGTGAGCGTGAATGGTGGAGATTGCAGGTTTGCAGTCCCACGAACCACAGC
>ERZ1034501.45-NODE-45-length-16363-cov-10.008523_pt1 | contig 16363 bp, 17 predicted proteins | sample MGYA00520656_ERZ1034501 | MGnify/ENA primary metagenome ERZ1034501 (study PRJEB33760, sample SAMEA4777692) | hypersaline lake metagenome | biome: hypersaline environment; feature: brines | place: Spain | collected 2014-08 | depth 0 m ... | reverse complement strand
TCGGGCGCAGCGATCCCGACTGAGGTGACAGCATGACGGGTGATATCGGCAAGAAAGCGCGTGCAGCGTTCCTCGCGCTCATCATGATCACGTCCGTGATGACCGCAAGCGTTGCGTTTACTGGCTCTGCGGCGGCCGCCGACACGTCTACGGGCTTCGCCGCGGCGAATCCCGCGGACGCAGACACGAGTATTAATGATGCCGATCACACGTATGTGTTGAATCTCTCAGCGACTGGAACTGACTTCTCAGATACACTCGGTGACGGAACGGGTACTGATATGACTACCATCAGTAATAGTAATGGTAGTCAGTTTGATCGGAGTGGCGTTATAGCATCTGAAATTGTCGTTGGGGTGTATGATGCCAGTGGGAATACGAAGGCGAAATATACCTCGAGTAATATCAGTTCGGTCACTGCTGATAGCAGTAAATTACAGTTCGATATAGATGCCAGTTTCACCGAGTTCGACTTCTCTGCAGACGACCGACTCAGAGTTGCTGTTACAAGAGATGACTGATATATACTAGGCAGTGCACGGTTAATTTCCGCTCTCGTTTGGTTGTCGCAACCCAGTTTTCCATTTCTTCGAGCAACTCCTCCCCAAATTGTATCACTCAGATTCATCAGTAAGCCACTGCTGCAACTCGGCTTTCTTTTGATCATAGATTGCCTCCGGATGGTGGTCCGCTCCTTGTCGCACGATTGCTTTGATCTCCTCAAACAACTCTTCAGAGAGTGATTTCAATTTCTCCGAATCGTCTCGAGAGCGGTCATTCATGATTGGGAATTCACTTCGCTCGGAGTAAGATAATTCCTGATAGAGTCTGCGAGCTAACGGTTCGTACAGGTTGGCAACGCGTTTCCACTCTTCCGTTTCTTCGAGTGATTGCTGTCGATACTTTGCGTCAGTGCAAATCTTCTCAGCGAAGTTCCACATGTATGCCTCGACTTGCTCGTCGAAATAGAACCACCGATTTATGAGCCATTCCGATTCGGTATCGGTTGGTTTGACAATCATCACATGATCACTACCGACCGGACCACCGGTATCGAATACTAGTGTAGCTTTGCACCCGTTGATACCTCGATTCTCTATTGTTTCACGCATATCGACCGTTTCTCCCGATATCGGTCAAATACGTTTGGGAGGGTGATATTTCACGAGGCAGAAAAAGCAAGAATCGAGAGACAGTATACGCCTGTTATCTCAGATATATTATCTACGATTGTGAATTACGCTGATGTGCCCGGTGCCTCTCCACGGTCAGAGGATTGTGGGAGACGAATCGAGAAATCAATGTTGTCGGCTCCGCCGCGGAGAATTGGTTTCTTACTGGAACCATTGTTTTCGAACTCAATTACGCCGAGTGATTCGAGCTCAGTCAGGTTGCGATGAACTTCGCGGTAATCACGATCAACAGTCTCGGTCAGTTGACGGATACTTTCTGGTTTCTTGGAGACAATCGTCTCAATCAGTTCGAGGTTTGAACTGCGCATAAGCTGGGCAATATCGTCGAACTCCTCAAAATTAAGGATGAACCGCACGTCCTGCTCAACCACCTCGCCAGTGTCACCTGTTTCAGTCTGTTGCAAGCGTTCATGTGCCGCTTGGCGATGCGATTCAGCCTGCTGGAACGTGATTTTGAGTGTGTTTTCGGTCATGGTTTGTGTTCGATCTTGTTGAGGAACCGAGTGCGGAGGTCTATCATACCCGGAAATTCGATTTCGGTGACGCCTTCGGGCGTGTGACGCTCGTGCCGATCGATAGTCTCGTTCTCGTTGTCGTACCGGAGAATGGTGCCTCGGTCATCCGTATAGCCATAGTGGAGCGCATAGCGGTAGCCACTGGGGTATTGTGGGTCATCGGTCTTGATTATCTTCCGATAGATAACACGGTCGTCAACACGGTCTTCAACGGTTTCGATGACCGTATGACCCATTAATACAGTATAATACAAATCCTGTTATCATAAACATATGGGAAAAATCCCATACTATCATTTCACTAAACAGCGGAGTCGATTGCTATCAGTGCTATCATCAAACTCCAGCAATTGTTGAGAAAGCATCAGCGTAATATTCTATCGGCAGAATCGACGGACTGTGGTAATTCAAACACGGTGATGCCGAGGCAACACTGGCTTTGCTCCAGTAAGCATCAAAGATAATACCCCATGCATGAACCTGAGTTTGAGGTCGCATGCAATACTCATCCATGCTGATTGGAATATTATCTTAGTCGTAAGAGACCAATCAGAGGTTACAGGTTAGCTACGTCCTCGATAGCGTCTGTAAGCATCTTGATCGATTCGATATCGTGTTCACCCATGTGTCCAATCCGGAAGGTCGTCTCACCAAGCGTTGAGCCATATCCATTCGAGAATGCCATATCGTATTTCTCAGAAACGGCATCGATTGTGGCAGCAACATCGATATCCTGGGTATTTTCAATACAAGCTACAGTCCGCGATTCATATCCGTCCTCAGGGAACATCTCGAAGTGTTCACGCGCCCATGACCGAGTGTACTCCGCCATCTCGCGGTGGCGCTGATCCCGCGTATCATGTCCTTCTTCGAGCATGTACTTCATTTGTTTTCGATAGGCTAACATCACAGGGATTGCAGGTGTTGAGTGTGTCTGACCCTTCCGATCATAATAGTCGAGACACCGCTGAAAGCCGCCATACCATGATGCTGAGTCATTCTCAAGTTCACGCTCGTATGCATCATCACTGACGGCACAAATCGCCAATCCTGGTGGCATTGCAAATGCCTTCTGTGAGGAAGTGAAAATAACATCGATATTATGTTTTTCAATATCGATATAATCGCCGCCGAGACATGAAACTGCATCAACAACAAAGTACGTATCCGGATACTCGGCGACAACATCACCGATTTCCTCGATTGGATTGCGAACACCGGTTGAACTCTCGTTCATAACACACGTCACAACATCATACTCAACCGTGCTCGATTCGAGTGCCTCACGGACGTCCGCAGGCTTGACTGCATTACCCCACTCATATTCAAGCCGATCAACGTTTTTTCCAAGCCGGTCAGCAACATTTGCATGGCGCTCACCAAAACTCCCACAGGTGGTACACAACATGTGCTCATCAACAAGATTGAGCGTTGAAGTCTCCCAAAACTCAGTCCCTGAGGCAGTGAGAATAATGATATCATTATCAGTCTCAAGGAATGTCTTCGTATCTTCGACAATCGTTGTATATAGATCGGTCATCTGATCCATTCGATGACCAAACATTGGTTGGCTCATCGCCTCAAGAACATCGTCACGCACCTCTGTTGGTCCAGGGATATACAGCGTCTTATCTTGATAATCATCAGTATATTCGTGTTTTTCCATTAGATAATCACCTAGCTACTCTTTGCTGTGGACGGAGATGGAATGGTACTTTTGATTTGGGGATTGTTAATATATTCACAATACTCATTAAACACGTGTACTCACTCATGTGTTTTTGTTTCGGAGTGCTCTGAGTGACGACTTTGATTACACTATTTCACTTATTTGGCGGATTGAAGCGCGGATTCATGAGTATGTAGCATGTATATTCTAGTATGTCAGAAAGCGAGTCAGAGACAAACACGAATTCAAACGAAGACACACTTCCATCGACTGAGTCAGAGTGGCGAGAGATACTCACCGATGAGCAATATGAAATCCTCAGAGAGCGTGGGACAGAACCGCGATTCGGTGGACCGGATATCGAACCAGACGATGATGGGCAGTATCGATGTGCGGGATGTGATGCCCCATTATTCAACAGTGAGACAAAGTTTGACTCTGGGACAGGATGGCCGTCATTCTTCGATGCAAATGAGAAGGGAGTCGAAACAAAGGTTGATACGCGACATGGAATGGAGCGAATTGAGGTAGTTTGTCGTCGGTGTGGTGGTCATCTTGGACACGTCTTTGAGGATGGACCAGAACCAACGGGTCAACGATACTGTATCAATGCTGTTGCACTCGATAGTGACTCCGACGCAGACGCGGACGCGGATCCAGATCGAGGTCGATAACGACCAATCTTCTCTAGCAGTGTGATTGATACGCCGATATGGAGTAAAATTGAGGACGGAAGCGCCCAGTAATTATATCTGAGAAACGACGAGACGTATGCTACTCATGCTACGCCAGATACCACAATAGTCGTCTTAAATCAATTATTATCGGGATTTATGATGGGGATACGAGAGAGAATAATCCGGAGTCAGTACATGACAACAGGATGAATTAATTTGTTCGACAAGGAGTATATGAAATGACTAATTCGTATTATTTGAGAATATCGTCGTATTCGCCATCTTCCATTCGTGATTTAAACTCACGCGGGTTGTTGCCATCAATTGTGACACCAAGCGAGGTGCAGGTTCCAACGACCTCTTTTGCGGCATTGAATGTATCATATGAGAGTAAATCCGATGACTTCTGCTCGGCGATTTTTTGAACTTGATCAACGCTCATATTCGCAACAAAGTTCTCCTGCGGTTCACCAGAACCCGACTCAAAGCCGGCTTCATCTTTGATTAATTCTGCGGTTGGTGGGACACCAACGGAGATTGAGAAGTCACCAGTATCTTCATACTCAACGGTGACAGGCACTTCCATCCCATCGAATGCATCTGTCTCATCGTTGATTGTCTGGACGACATCCTGTACATCCACCGGGGTTGGTCCGAGTTCCGGACCGAGTGGTGGACCTGGGTTTGCCTCCCCACCGGGAATGAGTACTTCAATAGTTCCAGCCATACATTATTGCACCCTATGGTGACTTTTAACCGTTTTCTTTTGCCCGAGCAGCCGTGTTAGGCGGTTTTACAGAGTTACAAGACAGGTGCCACAGGGCTTGATCCCGAGGCGGTTCACGAAAGTGTGGTGAGGGTCCTAGACGTCGAGGGTAAATGGTGCAATATCATCAGCACCCGCAGCCATCGCACCAGTAAGCGATGCAATAGCATCAAGATCAGTTGTATCAATAACCTCGACCGGTGTGTGCATGTATCGATTCGGAATACCGATATTCAATGCTGGAATGCCGCTTCGACTCGTATAAAATGCGTCAGCATCAGTCCCGGTTCGGGATCCTGCTGCTTGTAGTTGGACATCAACCTCTGCTGTTTCTGCTGCATCACGTGCAAGTGTCACCAACGTCGGGTGGTTCACGCTGCCACGGGTGACGACAGGTCCGGATCCAAGCTCAACTGGACCAACGCTATTTCCTGGAAGATCAGGATTATCGGTTGCGTGAGTCACGTCAATCGCAACTGCTGCATCGGGGTCAAGATCAAATCCAACCATCTTCGCTCCTTGAACGCCAACCTCCTCCTGGACGGTACTGACAGCATAGACCGTTGCATCGACAGACTGCGTGCGTGTTGCAGCAGCCCGAAGCGCCTCAGCGGCAGCCCAGATACCAACGCGATTATCAAGCGCACGCGCTGCAAGCCGTGTATCAGCAAGCGGTCGAACCCGAGTTTCAACGGTGACTGGATCGCCGACTTCGACACGCTCACGTGCTGCATCACCGTCCTCAGCACCGATGTCGATGAATTGCTCATCAATATCGTCATATGACTCATTACCAGTATCACGAAGGTGGATTGCAGTCTGACCAATGACGCCAGCAACAGGGGTTTCAGAGTGAACCGTTACATGTTGTCCTTTTGAGACGGTTCGGTCAGCACCACCAATGCGATTGATACGAAGATATCCATCATCAGTGATGTCACGAATGATATATCCGATTTCGTCTGCATGACCGGCAAAGGCAATGGAGACATCGCAAGCAGGGTCGCCGTGATAAACTGCAACAGCATTGCCATAGGCATCGGTATTCACTTCATCGGCAAACTGTTGAACGTACTTCACCCATACTCGTTGACCAACTGTTTCGAATCCTGATGGACTTGGTGTCGTCAATAAATCTGTCAAGAATTCACGTCTGGTATCATCCATATTTTCTTATTCGGTCGAAAGGCTCCTGAATGTACCGTTCGATGTTGTATAATCACTCAAAATTCCTGGATAGGACATCTCGTCGATAAGAGTGTTTTCAGATTGATCAAGACGAGTGTCTTGGAGATTGGATGTAATTCTGTGGGAGGTTACGACGATTACATGTCCGACATGATGAATCTCATGTTGCTGACCGATAATCATTAAATAGCAACTGCGTGTGAATACGATATGACTATTTCAAGTGCTCCCGGGAAGGTGTATCTCTTTGGCGAGCATGCGGTTGTATATGGGGAACCGGCAGTTCCTTGTGCAATTGAACGACGTGCAACGGTCACAGTTGAGCGTCGTTCTGATGATCATATTCGGGTTGAAGCACGCGATCTCAGCTTAGATGGGTTCACTGTTGAGTACACCGGTGATACTGAATACCGCCCTGACGTCGATGTTCCAACCGCACTTGTCGACGCCGCGATGGGATACGTTGACGCTGCTGTCGAACAGGCACGTGATGCCGCAGATATGCCGGACGCCGGGTTTGACATTATCGTTGAGAGTGATATCCCACTTGGTGCGGGTCTTGGCTCGTCTGCTGCTGTTGTTGTTGCTGGTATCGATGCTGCGACACGTGAACTTAATACACCACTCGATTGTCGTGAAGTTGCACGACGTGCGTATAACGCAGAATATGATGTCCAAGATGGACAGGCTTCACGAGCAGACACATTCTGTTCGGCAATGGGCGGTGTTGTTTATGTTGAAGGCGATGAGTGCCGGCGAATGACAGCCCCAAATCTCCCGTTTGTCATTGGATTCGATGGCGGTGCAGGCGATACAGGCGAACTTGTTGCCGGAGTGCGGAGACTACGCTCGGAATATGATTTCGCGGCAAAGACAGTCGGAAGTATTGGTGAGATTGTTCGACAGGGTGAAACGTTATTACAAAATGCCAACCCAGAGACCACCCCTGGGCAAGCACTACTCACGGAGCTTGGTCAGTTCATGGACTTTGATCATGGACTGCTTGAGGCACTTGGCGTGTCATCGCGGACACTCGATAATATGGTTTGGGCTGCACGCGAAGCCGGTGCGTATGGTGCAAAACTAACCGGTGCGGGTGGTGGTGGATGTATTGTCGCGCTTGATGAAACATCAGAGACAGAAACAGCATTAGAGTATACCGCAGAGTGTCATGACGTCTTTCGGGCAGAACTTGATCGTATTGGTGTGCGTGTCGAGGAAAGCTGAGTATGTCAAGAGAAACTAACTCATCGGTGCCAGTAAACCCGAATACGAGTATGAAGGGTCTAAGTGTGCTCAAACTTGGCGGGAGTGTCATTACCGATAAAACAACGCCAGAAGCAGTTGACACCGATACGCTTGAGACGGTGGTTGAGACGATCGGTTCAGCAGTGACGTCGGGGGAATCAGCATCTACCACAGGTCATGAACGACAGACGTCGGCTGAGAGATCAAAAAAAGATATTGGTAATTTGAATCATCACTCGCACGCTGAGCATGAGGGATTGATTATCGTCCATGGTGGAGGGAGTTTTGGACATCATCATGCAGAGCGGCATAACGTAAGTACAACAACAGGGACGAGTGACGCAGCAGCTATCTGGGAGATTCATGACGCGATGCGACGACTGAATGATACTGTTATCGAAGCACTGCATGCAGTTGGTGTCCCTGCAATCCCGGTTCACCCGCTGTCGGTTGCGACTCGAGACGAGAATTCTACCCTTGAGATTCCGATCGACCCCTTTTCACGAATGCTCGCACAGGGATATGTACCGGTCACACACGGCGATATCGTCATCGATTCTCAATCCGGAGCAACCATTTTGAGTGGTGATGAAATTGTCGTGAGCGTCGCAGAGGGACTTACAGCTGATCGCGTTGGACTATGCTCGACGGTTTCGGGTGTCTATGATGACGATGGGAGTGTCATCCCGAAAATTACGACGTATGAGTCAGTTGCAGATGTGCTTGGAGATTCAGAGACGACTGATGTCACCGGTGGGATGGCAGGAAAAGTTCGTACATTATTGAATCTTGAGATGCCCGCACATATCTTTGGACCAACAGCGCTTACTGAGTTTTTTGCTCATAAACAAGTTGGAACAAGCATTCAGTAATACCTCAATTTCATGAGATTGATGTCGGATAACTCGCAGATACTAGGAATGACACCATATCATTATCACTCAGTTGTCGTGTCATCAGCGTTCTTGGAGCCATCCCCATCCCCACCCACATCAATAGTAACAGTGAGCCCATCGCGGGCAAATCTGACCTCTCCATCGTATTTTTTCTGAATACGCTCACGCATCGTCTCATGATTGCCTTCTGTATGTGGAAAGAGATGTGTCAGATACACACGACCGACTGTAATTCCATTGAGTACATTCGCGAGTTGAGATGGTGTTGGGTGTCCTGAGACGTCAACCCCATCAGGGAATGAGCAGTCATGAACAAGGACTGCAGCCCCATCGGCAAGGCGGGCGATTCTATTTGTTGCCTCTGTATCGCCGGAGAAAACAACGGTCGCTGATTCATCTGCATCTGATTCTTCTGATTGTGCATCAGCACTAATATCCTGTTCCTGTGTTGGCTCAGTGATTCGATATGCAAGTCCATCAACTGAGTGCTCAGTCCGTCTGGCTTCGATATCGAAATCTGTAACAGTGAATTCAGTTGGTCCAACCTCACGGATACGCAATTCAATCTGATCTGAAAGATACTCGTGTATCTCAAGTAAATCATCGATAAGCCTCTTTGTTCCAGCAGGTCCGACAATTTCAAGATAGGTCTCACCAGCCAGCCATCGGGCTTTCATTAATGGAAGTAAATCTGTCACATGGTCAATATGATGATGCGTCAAAAGCACCGACGAAATATCTTCATAGCCGACCTCAGTCGCGGCAAGGCGCTGGAGAACACCACTGCCACAGTCAACGAGCAGCGCTCGATCATTATTATCTGTCGTGAGTAATGACCCTGTCTGTGCACGGTCAGCGACCGGCATTGGACTACCTGTCCCAAGAAAGGTCAAACGCATACGTATTCTAGTGTGACGGGCTGCAAATGCGTTCGGAACAGAATATCAAAGACTGCAACGATGAGATTACTGCTGATTGCAAACTCAACTCGAACAGAACCGACTTACATTCGTAGCACAAGTCATTTACAATGTCTCAGCGTGGGCGAGCGTTACTTCGCGAAGCCGCAGAGCAGGCACGCACTGATGCGGATAAAACATCATTTACGTTCGACCCAGAAACCGTCGAGATTAATGACGCAGATGTGCTGACCCGACTTGATCCGGCTGTCCAGGAATGGTGGGTCAGCCAATTCGGTCGATATGTTGCTGAGAATGATGGATTCTTTACACCGCCACAGCGAGAAGCGATTCCACTTGTTGATAATCAAGAGAACGCGCTTGTCTGTGCACCGACAGGATCCGGGAAAACACTTGCATCGTTCACCGCGGTATTGAATGATCTCTTCAAGCGTGCTCGCAAACGCGACGACGGACTTGAAAACCAGGTATACTGTTTGTATATCTCACCGCTGAAGTCGCTTGCAAACGATATTCATCGAAATCTCGATGTACCGTTATCGGGGATTCGCGAACGAATTATCGCTGACGCCAAGTCCAAGTCCGAATCTGAAATCAAAACTCAATCGGCAAATACAGCAGCCACAGACGGAAGCTCAGGTAGTGAGGAAGATGTCGATTCGAGTATCAACGTGAGACATGCAATCCGTCACGGCGATACCGATTCAGCGGAACGACAGCGGATGCTTGAGGAAACCCCGCATATTCTTAATACGACACCAGAGACACTCGCAATCTTACTGAATGCCCCAAAATTCCGCGAAAAACTTCGTGGGATTGAATATGTTATTGTCGATGAAATACATAGCCTTGCTGCCAATAAACGTGGCACGCATCTATCAGTCTCACTCGAACGGCTTGAGGAACTGACAGAGACATCACCAACGCGAATTGGCTGTTCAGCGACGGTCGAGCCACTCTCGACGGTTGGGAAGTTCCTTGTTGGATATAACAATGATGGCACCCCGCGTGAGTACGAACTCGTTGATACACGATTCGTTCGTGAATTTGATTTGAGTGTTGAGTGCCCGACTGATGATTTGATTCACACGCCACGTGGGAAGGTACAAGCACGGTTTTATGACCGGCTTGAGCAACTCATTGATGATCACAAAAATACAATCGTATTCACCAATACGCGTTCAGGTGCCGAGCGAGTGCTCTCGACGCTGCGAGATCGTTCAGATACATTCGATGAATCAAATTCTGGCTGTCATCACGGGAGTCTCTCGAAAACTCGGCGACAAGAAATTGAATCAGAATTGAAGGCAGGAACACTTGATGTTGTAACAACCTCAACAAGTCTTGAACTCGGGATTGATATGCCGCATGTCGATCTTGTTGTCCAGGTTGGATCGCCAAAGTCTGTTGCTGCGTTACTGCAGCGGGTTGGTCGTGCAGGGCATCAGCTTGGTGAAACCGTTGAGGGACGAGTGATTGCACTTGATAGGGACGAACTCGTTGAATGTGCGGTAATGTTACAGAAAGCCGAGTCGGGATTTGTTGATCGGGTGTTTATTCCTGAGGGTGCCCATGATGTCGCTTCACAGCAGATCTATGGGATGGCAATTAACGAAATTAGACGAGAGGCGACCTTCCGGCAGATACTGACGCGCGCATATCCATATCGCAATTACGATGACGATGACTGGGAGGAATTACTTCGATATCTGACCGCGGATTATGATGGACTCGATGAAAAGAACGTTTATCCAAAGATCTGGCGCGATACAAATGACGCCCCATCCGGTGAGCATCATTATGACGAGTTCCCTGTCGGTACTCCTTTGATTGGTAAGCGAGGGCGACTTGCAAGAGTTATTTATATGACAAACATCGGGACGATTCCTGATTCATTCTCGTGTACAGTCCTGACCCGGAGTGAGGATAAACAGGTCGGCACACTCGATGAGGATTATCTTGACACACTCGAAACGGGTGATGTATTCGTCCTTGGTGGAGACCGATTCGAATATCGATATCGACGCGGATCAAAGGTGTATGTTGATCGGACGAGTGAGCGCCCAACTGTCCCGTCGTGGTTTTCTGAACGACTTCCATTATCATATGACCTTGGTCGTGAGATTGCTTCATTCCAGGGTGAGGTAATAAATCGACTTGAGGCTGATGGGGCGACCGCAACTCGCCAATGGCTTGATGAATTTCCTATTGATACGAATAGTGCTCGCGCGATCACTCGGATTTATGACCAACAGCGACAGTATACCGGAGCAACAAGCGTTTCAACGGATGATCGTCTCGTTGTTGAGGAAGAGCTCGATCGAGATTCATACCGACGGCGATTTTATATTCACTCAACGTACGGTCGTCGATTCAATGATGGACTCTCACGATTATTGGCGTATCACTGCGCACAACAGACGAATGCAAATGTGAAGATTGCCGTCGCCGATAATGGATTCACACTTGTAATGCCGCTGAATCGCAAGGTGGACGTTGGCGCAGTACTTGAATCAATCGAGCCAGCGGCAGTGCGGTCAGACCTCCGATCAGCGCTTGATGGAACTGATCTTCTGAAGCGATACTTCCGAATCAACGCAACACGGTCGCTCATGATTTTGAAGCGGTACAAAGGATATGAGAAATCCGCTGCACAACAACAGGTCTCCTCAGAAATGCTATTATCATTCGCAGAAGAACTTGACTCATTTGCGGTGATTGATGAGACATATAGGGAAATTCTTGAGGATAAACTGAATGTCGATGCAATTGAGGAGGCACTCAGAAATATCCAAGATGATGAATTGATCGTCGAGACTGTCGAAGTTGATTCACCATCGCCGCGGGCATTCGGACTCGCAACGCTTGCAGCGAGCGATGTTGTGCTTGCAGAAGACGAAAGCGCTGTGTTACAAGAGTTCCATGCCCGTGTGCAAGCAGAAATCGGTGATGAAGAAACAGCATCTGAGACGGAAACACAGACATCATCAAGCTGACCATCACGAATCGGAACCCGACGTGCGAATAGAGTTGGAGACTGAGATTAAACTGATGAGAGTATATTTGGATTTTCACTAATAGCTAGCGTAATTATGTCGAGGATGCATTGATCATTGCAATATGCAAAATACAGGTCTCACCGGCACTGGCAATAATGACAAATAATGAATGATAGACAGACAATATGAGACAAACGTGCTATTGCTTCGCCCATTCAAGCAGTGTTGCATAGAAGGGATCTGATGAGAGTGCCGCCGTATCCCCGACAAGAACAAGTCCCTTTCGAGCGCGCGTAATTGCAACATTAACACGTCTGGTATCCTCAAAGATCGGCTCCTCAAGCGAGTTGGTGGCGACAAATGAGATAATGATAATCTCCTTTGCTGACCCCTGGAATCGATCCACGGTGTCGACTGTTACTGATGTTCGTTGACTAATCGCAGCGACTTGTGCCCGAAACGGGGCAATAACACCAATGTCAGATGGATCGATACCCGCATTGATGTATGTCGTGACAATATCTGCAATACGGTCAGCCTCAGTTAGATTTGTGTTGCCATCTCGGGTCCCGTCTGGATCAATAAAGACGACTGGATCCCGAAGATGTGCTGGAAGCGTGTGGGTTTGTGTTTGATCATCTTGATGTGCGTCCAATCGCTGTTGTTTTTGTTGTCGATAGCCATCGCCGCCATCTGTTGCCGGACCAGTGGGTGTCTCATCAAGCAGGTCAGCTGGTCGCTGCGTTGCGACCGTACGTGTCGCTGGTCGTAATTCACCATCATAGAACTTCTGTGATGAAAAAGCCTGAATCCGCTGTGCCATCCGATATTGTCGATCCAACAGGACTGATGCTTCAGGGTGCGTCTCAATAAGTCGCTCGAATAGTGACGTCTGAAGATCAGTATCAGCGCGAACAACCGGTGGAAGTTGTTGATGATCACCAACAAGAACAACGCGGTCTGCAAGAGCAACTGCAGCAAGTGTATTTGGCTCGGTCAGTTGTGACGCTTCATCGATGACGGCAACATCAAACGACTGCTCACGCATAACTCGTGACCCACACGTTGCTGTCGTCGCAGCAACAACTGACGCCGATTGAACTGCTGTTGCGCATGCCGCCGGGGAGCCGGTGTCATCAAGTTTGATGTCCTGCATCGAATCATCAATCCCGGCGTTCGTCCCGACACGAACAATGCTCTCATCGGAAACATCAACATCCGGATCACGGACAGCTGTAAGTGCATTATCGACCGCACGATTCGTGAACGCTGAGAGAAGTACACGATCACCACGGGCAACAAGAACGGACAGCAGTTGTGCAATCGTATACGTCTTACCGGTGCCAGGAGGACCATGAATAAGTGCAAAGTCCTCAGCATTGACCGCACGTTTTACAGCACGATTCTGTGCGTCGTTACTCGGAATGTATGTCTCATCCGCACGATTACTAAATGTTGGCTCACGGCGATTGAAGAAGACAGCCTTCTGTGTGTCATCACCGCGAAGAATGAAATCATCAAGCGCCGTTAACATCCGATCAACACCAATCTCAGATGGATAGACATCAAGTCGCTTCAGTGTGATTTTCTCATCTGCGGTGACAACAATCGTTCCATCACCGTCATCATCTACATCAAGCGTCTGTATTCGACACACCTCTGACTGTCCTGTGATTGGATTCCCATTACTCCCAAGGGCAATGTCCCCATTTCGAAGTTTTGAGACAGCGTCGTCATCACGAATTGCACGAATTTCCCATCTTCCGGTGTCGAGTTGTGTGGCTCCTGCTGGTGTCAGATTGATGAGTGCTCTGTCATCACTCGCCCGTTCACTCGGGGATTGTGTCCATAACTTTCGATATTCATCGTGAACAGCACGACGTTCACGCTCAATCGCGTGATAGAACCGTTCAAGATACTCTCGTTCATCAGCAGGGAGTGTCTGTCCAACTTGTCCGGCTTTTGATTCTTGATCAAGTCGTCCGGCAACGACACGACATGTGTCCTGCTCGAAACAATATTCACAGATTGCATCTGCTTCATATCCGGTTGGAATAGACATGTCGTGTTCCATCGCAGCAATCTCATTTCGTTTGCGGACAACGAATTTCAGTAACCCGGGAGCAATCGAGAAGTCCTTCGCTGGAGAGAGATCACCCGTTTCCTCATTCCGGTCGACAGCCGTGTTTTTTGTATAAAGTAGGGTCCCTGTATTCACATCGATACCGCGATTGACAAGAATGAGCGCATACGCAGCCGCCTGAATTTTATCTTGGAATCGGGGGTCATGATCTGTGTTCTTCCCGGTTTTGAGCTCAACAGGAATACCTCGGCGGAGTGCATCAGCACGCCCTTTGATTCCAAACGTTGGTGAAATGAGTGTTTGCTCTGAGCGCCATGTATCTTCAGATGGACCAAGCGTTCCCTGATCAAGCCAGCCCTCAATCGCAGTTGCATTCTGTCTGACTTCCTCGCGAACAGCATCGGCATCGCGACCAAGCAGACCCAACTCAAGTCCAGCCTCATCAACACGGTCATCAATCGAGGAGGAAAGGTCACGACCACGAAGAAGGTCCCCAAAGACCTCATGGACAATTGTTCCCTTCACCACGGGATATTTCAGTGGAATGCCAGAGAGCTTGTTCAAATAATACATCCGTGGACATTGCACCCATGATCGGATATCTGTGACATCAACAATGAACGAGGGCTCAAGAATGACATATGAGTCACTCGTCGTTGAGTATCGTGGGTCCCCGCGATATTCATCGAGATCAACATTGGTCACAAGCAACTCCATCTCGGGTTCAGCATATGTCATCGTCTCCGCCCAGTCGCCCCATAGTGTGAGCGTTCGGATTGGATCCTCTGTGAGAGATGAATCAGGAATATCGAGTTCGGCAGCTTCATTCGCTGGAAGGTCATCGATACGGAGAGTTACCTCAACAAGCGTTCGCGATCCTTGGTCTGTGGTGACCTCACGCTCGTCATCAATCCTGATGATTTGTCCACGGATTCGCACATCGCATATCTCCGGGTGGACGAGTAAGACGCTATCGGTCGTATTATTATAGTTGAATTAAAAACGATCCAATTGCGCATGTGACATGGAGATAGCCGTTATCCTCTTTCACTCGGGACTCCATATATTACATATATCTATGCATATCAGAGATTGGCAAGATATTCTAACGGACGTAACAGAGGCGGATGTCGACCCGGACGGATGGCGAGCCGTTGCTGGAACGCGACAGGAAGGTCTTGGTGAGGATCTCTTCTTAGGGCATCCAAATGCCGGGGTATATGAACTGAAGACGTATGCAAAAAACCCGCGAGAACTCCGAGGTGTCGGGACTCAGGTTGCACGACGGATTGATGATGAACTTGACCCACTGCTCCCACAGCAAAACCGACAACAGGATACTGAATCTGAGGAGCAAGGTCGGTTTGCAGTACAGTCACCACCAAGTGATGAAGAACATGCAGAGTCGATGGCAAAGCGTCTTGAGGAGACCGTTCGCGTTCACTCTGAAGCACCGACCTCACCTGATGATTTCTTCACCGACGTAATGGACGCGCTTGAAAGCCCGGCATTTGGTCCAATGAAATATGAATTCGATGGTCGACCAGAGGAGTTGGATAAGCTTACTGAGACGTTTGAAGATACTGATGACTTACTTGCGAAGGATCTTGATGACCTCGTTGAGAGTGACGAGGTAAATCGTGGATTCCAGTAAGGATAGAGAACATTATTAATCGTATCGCCTTCGTTGTGAGATGCTGACGAATTGGCGATAGTGAGGATAATTCGCTGCAATCACCAGTATCATATTATTTGAAATATGATGTGACGTATGGTAGCAGTGTAATGGTCGGACCAAGCATGACCGATGACGAGCGGACAATCGCTGGTCGGAATCTGAAGATTGGATTTGTTGCGCTTGTCAGCGCATCTGGCGGGCTCACCGCTCTACAGGCTGGTGGAGGAATTACTATTATTGCTGCTGGTCTTATTGGTGGATTGGCGCTTGGAAGCGCGTTATTATGGTTCTTAGTTCAGTGGTGGCAGTCGCTGTTTTCAAAGGCAGAGCGTCGGGATACCCGACGATCTTGAATTAGTAAATCATACTTAATCGGATAGTTTGCACTGAGGTATCATTGTGACCGAGCAAGAATAGTATTTTTAGATTGGTTGTATGTGGTTCAAACCCTATGATTTCCCAGAGAATCGAGTATATCAGGGATTAACGCGGTCAATCCAGTATTGTGGATTATCAAGTTCAGACTCATCT
>ERZ1034501.42-NODE-42-length-17406-cov-9.562561_pt1 | contig 17406 bp, 20 predicted proteins | sample MGYA00520656_ERZ1034501 | MGnify/ENA primary metagenome ERZ1034501 (study PRJEB33760, sample SAMEA4777692) | hypersaline lake metagenome | biome: hypersaline environment; feature: brines | place: Spain | collected 2014-08 | depth 0 m ... | reverse complement strand
CCAGGAGCGGAGACTGCATACGAATCGTATCTTTGTCGTCTCTGATACGACACATCACATCACATTTCATTATCTCATGCCGATGTTGATTTGATTCAGGCTTTACTCACAGGATCGGTGTCGGTGACGGTGAGGGTGACGGTGACGGTGACGGTGACGCTTACGGCTATGCAGGGGTGCTTTCAAGTGCATCTGCTGCTCGCTTGGCTTCGTGCTGGATGAGATATGATCGTTCATCAACATGCTCTGCGGCTGTTTGAAGTGCATCTCGTGTCCCAATTTGTCGAAGCGCCCATGCAGCAGCGGCGCGGACATCATCACTTTCGTCTGTGCGAAGTGTTTCCCCAAGTGGCTGAATCGCCCGTGTGTCTCCAATGAGTCCAAGTGCCCGTGCAGCGTATGGTCGGACATTATCATTTTCCATTATGAGTTTATTTGCGAGTGGCTGTGTCACATTTGATGAGCCAATCTCGCCAAGCGCTCGGAACGTTACCTTTTGTAGTCCTGGGTCAGAATCCTCATCAATATATTCACTTAGAGTCTCAACAGCATCTGTTGCTCCAGATCCCATTCGACCAAGCGCTTTAATCGCTGTTTTATCTCGTCGTTGTGCGAGTTCGTGCATCTCGTCGAATGCAGCAGGATCAGCCATTCGAACAAGCGCATTCATACAGTGATCCTGCATAAATTCCGACTGAAGACTTTCTTTAGCGAGTAAAACCATATCAACGCGCCCCCGCTTTTCCCACTCTTTGAGTGCTGACCACTCTGGTGGAAAGTCCTTGTAATGTCCAAGAACGTCATAATAGCCCTCAGCCATTAATTGCTCATTCACCTCAAGATCGTCCCACTCCTCGGCGCTCTCAAGATCCTCTGTAAGCGTCTCAGCGGTCTCGATTAGTGTTTCAATTGTCGCTGCGTCATCATCAGCGTCAAGACCCTCATCAGCAATTGCGCTCATACAGCCATCGAGTTGCGCAATAAGTTGTGCCTCCTCATCGCTATTGCTCCCATCGCCATCAGCAGGCACATCTATCTTCTCCAGCGATGTATCGACAGTTATTGAATTTGAGACTGTCTCAGCGATATTGGTATAGGTTTCATCAACAGCGTCAGTAATTGTGCTCAATCCAGTTGCAGTCCAGCGAGTCTCCTCAATTGTCGTTGTGGCTTCCTCGAGAGGCTCAATCACATCGCTTGCGTATGGACCGCGTTGGATGTCGAGTTCTGATTCGAGGTCCTCAATGCGAGCTTCAAGTTCATCTGTTGGATCCTCCTCGTCATCACCATCAGGCTCTGGAAGCGTTGATGCTTCGAGATCATCCGTAATTGTCGCAAGTGTTGTCTCAACCTCATCAAGTGCCGATTCGGTTTCAGCAGCATCAAGCGCGGATTCGACATCATCAAGACGACTTATAACACTCTCAGGTGTCACAGCGATCGACGTCTCGGATTCGGGAGCATCATCAGCAGCCGTCTCATCGTCCTCATCACTCATATATCGGATTATCTATTTGTACCTAAAAAGAGCGTTTCCTTTCTATTCGCAGTCATCACACATCATTTAGTGAGCGCGCAATCGAAGAATCAGGCGTATCAAACGCTGTTGGATGACATAATCCAGCGATAATCTCGAGTGTATCAACAAGTCGAGGACCTGGTCGGTTGACATATCCATTGCCGTCAATGGCACCGACGACACCTGTCTCGACAGCAGGGAGTGTGTCCCATGCATCATCAGCAGTTGATTTAATCGATTCAACCGCTTCAATTGCACGCGATAGCTCAAACCCACAGGGCGCAACAAGAAGCACTTCAGGAGCGAATTCCTCGATATCTGCCCATCGTTGTGGCGTTGATGAACCACCATCGATGAGCCCCGGTTCACCACCTGCTCGTTCAATGAGCTCAGGGACCCAGTGTCCGCCGGCAATGATTGGGTCTGTCCAATCAAGAGCAACTGTCCGTGGTCGAGTCGATTCCGCAGCAACCCGTGCGGCACGCTCAGTGAGAGCCTCAACCCGTGTGGTTAATTGATGGCGATAGTCTGTTGCAAGATCGGGAACTCCAACGGCAGTGCCGACACGTTCGATATCAGCAAGCACATCTGTGAGTGAGTGTGGATGAAGTGTCATGATGTCAGCGTTAATATCATGAGCAGCGACAGCCTCATGTACAGCAGTTGAATCAACAGCACAGACCTCACATGTATCCTGTGTGATGATCAGATCCGGATCAAGCGCTGAAAGCGCATTGATATCAAGATCGTATGCACTACCCTCAATTGATTGCATTTGTGAATCGATATCACTGGCAGACTGATCGGGACCATACTCAACCGGTGTGCTCGTGAGTGTTGGTAATTCATGCACTGATGATGGGTAATCACAACTATGAGAGACACCGACAGGATCGACACCAAGCGCAGTAAGGATCTCCGTCGATGATGGAAGAAGTGAGACAACACGCATATACGAACAATATATATCTGTCGGAAAATACCCACCGGATAATCTTGAGAATCAGACAATTTTTTCGATAACAGAAAATCATTTTATCGATGCCAAAAACATTAAGTTGCTCGCAGTATAATATGTATATACAATGAGCACACAACAAACAGTTCGACTCCGAGCTGACGAGGTCGAAGGTAGTGACGCGCTTCGGATTGATTCTGAACGTGCATCACAGTTGGTCGATGCGCTGAACACAGATCTGGCAGCGACGCAAACGCTGTATCATCAACTCAAGAAACATCACTGGAACGTCGAGGGTGCAGAATTCCGTGACCTGCATCTATTCCTTGGCGAAGCCGCTGATGAGGCTGAGGAGTTCGCTGACGAACTTGCAGAACGTGCACAGGCACTCGGTGGCGCACCGGTTTCAAGTCCATCAGCCATCTCAGAACGATCACCAGTCGAACCAGAGAATGAGGATGTCTACGACATTCGAACATCACTCGGGAACGACATGGAAATGTACGGTGATATCATTGAGACGCTCCGAGATCATATCGAACTTGCGGAGCGACTCAACGACCCAACGACAGCGCACATGCTAAGAGAGAATCTTATTGAAGTCGAAGACGCTGCCCATCATATCGAACATTATCTCGAAGACGATACACTTGTTGTCGAATCAGCAATGCAGTAAGCTGCATTCATTTCGAGATTCCTTCCATCCTCTTCAGCACTCGTTGGACTGACCGTATCCGACTCGTAATTCTCTATTTTATTATTCGCATAATAACAAATCTGCACCACCCGCGTCAATAAAAGTGGTCAGATAATCGACTATTTATTCCAACAGTGAATTATCGCTCAAGTGATTCTGTAAGTGTTGCATCGCACGCAATCCACGCGTCAGCATATCCATCCTCGGCGAACACAAGTCGATCAGGCGAAGTTTGGTGTGCTGACACACGGTCAGTTGCTGATTCAGCATCTTTAGTCCCGCTTCGGTCTTTACTCTCGTCCGGTAACTCCGGATAACTCATGTATCAACCCATGATATTCGGGGAGATTAAACGCTTTTGGTCAGCCTAAAAAATTGCATCATATTCACTCACTATGGGGTCAGTATCCAACCGATCTCAGTTCACCCAGACACTACTAAGCTGATATATTAACAAGGACAATTGACACTTGTGATTTCTGATCTTCATATCACAGTGAGACAGTGTAGGCGCAGACCAGACGGCGCAGGCTTTTGCCGCTTGGCACGCTAATATGGGTATATGTCGGATCGTAAGCCCGAGAATCAAGATGACACAGATGACCTCGCTGTGCTTCTTGATGATCTCAACACAACCCTTTCAGCGCTTGAGGAGGCGGTCGATGATGAACAGCAATCATCGTCAAGTCGTTCGTCACAGACAAGTCGCGATCGAAATAGCGCTTCTCGTGATTCGTCGGTCCAGAGAAGGGATGGCGCGCAGACAGACAACCGCAGTGAAGATGATGGAGGGTCATCAATTGGTAACGTGTTCCGATTCACCGAGGAATACACGCTTCCGGCGCTCATTTCAATTCTTGAGACAACGATTGAATCACTTGAGTTGCTACGTGGTGTGCTTCGGTTCGTTGATCCTGAACAATCAGCGTTCCGTGACCGAAGTCAGACTCAAAATAGACGGAGGCGAGGGCAGTCTCCTCGCCGCGACCCGGTCTCGACAGTTGGTCGCGAAGCACTGTCAGGGCTTGATCGCGCACTTTCAGAAATAGAGGAGACGCTTGCGGCTGATAATGATCAATCACTCCCAAGTGATCGTATTCCGCGTGATCTCCTTGCTGATGCACGCGATCTTTCTGCAGAGGTTGCAGATCGACTTGGTGATGTGCAAAATAGACCTGACCGTCGCCGTCAAAGAGACACCCGTGAACTCCCCCGAAATCGCCCGGATGATACGACTAGACAGGAGCGCCAACGGAGCCAAGATTCGAATAATACAGCCGAACAGCGGCAGAACGAGGGTGCTGTGACAATCGATGTTGATGCTCCGCGTAAGAATGAGAATAATGATGACGGAGAAAACAAGGCTTCCACGGACACTCATTCGGATGGAACGATGATGGATAATAATACTGCGTCCAATTCTGAGTCGGTCAATGTTGACGTCGAATCAGAACTCGCATCTATCAAGGATACTGTTGACCCGGATGAACGATTCATCGATACCGATGCCGATGCAGATTCCGATGCCGATGCCGATAATAATACTGACTCTTCGGATGATGACAACAGCGGTGACAGACAATCCGAGTGAGTGGGAAAACGAGATAATATACGTTATTTGATGGGCTTGAATCGATAGCCATCCCATGCTTGTGAGTCCGGTTCACGAATCCCAGCAGTCGGGTCACGTAACTCCGAGACGTAAACTGGTTCCACACGGTCGCCAATGGTTATCTCTGTTGTTGTTACTTGTCCGATAGCCCGTACTGACTCATCATCAATCTCAAATTCAACAATTGCGAGGGTGTTTGGTTCGCGAACGCCGGGTGGTGTTGCCGTTGCTTTTGTCCACGTGATAATCTCTGCAGTATACTCACGTAGATCAATCGTATCTACCGGTGGATTACCATCGGATCCAAGCGTATGTGCAGGATATCCAAGACTTCCATCAGCATATCTGACGGCTGTCAACTCCGATTGATTTTCTTCCTCAGCGGTGTTTGTGCCTGTACTTGTGTTTGAATCAGCGGTATTCTCATCAGTCATTGTGCATTCTCCAAGATTGTTGTTGTCACACAGTTTCCAAATCCTCCAACATTACATGCAAGTCCAGTTTTAGCCTCGACCTGTCGTGGACCGGCATTATTGGTCACTTGCTGATAAATCTCATATACTTGTGCAATGCCGGAGGCACCGAGTGGATGTCCCTTTGATTTCAATCCCCCCGACGTGTTGATTGGTAATGCACCATCACGTGCGGTTATTCCTTCATCAGCCGCTTTCCAGCCAGCTCCTTTCTCAAAGAATCCGAGATCCTCTAATTGGAGGAATTCAAGAATCGTGAACATGTCATGTAGCTCAGCCACATCAATGTCATCAGAAGTAATCTCAGCCATCTCATACGCGTCATCTGATGAGTCAACAACACCGCCCATCGTCGTTGGATCACCGCGTTCATGAACGACATGAGTGTCTGTTGCACCGCCAATCCCACTCACAATAGCATATGTATCGGTATATCTCTCCGCAAGTGACTCTGGACAGAATAACAGGGCTGCAGATCCATCAGTAATCGGGCAGAAATCATATAATCGAAGTGGATCAGCAACAATCGGCGATTCAAGTACAGTCTCAAGCGAAACCTCCTTGCGAAACTGTGCATGTGGGTTATCAACACCGTTGCGATGATTCTTGACCGCCACCTTTCCAAGTGCCTCCCGTGGTGCATCATACGTCTCGAGATATAATCGAGCTGTCAGACCCGCGAATGATGGCAGTGTTATCCCATGTTTATATTCTACAGGATGTGTTAATGATGCAATAACGTCTGTTGCCTCAGCAGTCGTCCGATGTGTCATTTTCTCACCACCAACAAGTAATGTTAGTTCTGATGCACCAGAGGCAATGGATTGCCATGCAGCATACACACCTGCCCCGCCTGATGAGGAGGTTTGATCGATTCGGGCGGTGTATGCGGGGACTGCTCCCAAATCATGTGCAAGCGCGTTTGAAACGCCTGTCTGCCCTTCAAGCTCCCCACTTGCCATATTCGAGACATACAAATGCTCTATTGCATCGGGACTCACTCCGGCAGTGTCAAGACACGCCTGCCCAGCTTCTGCGAGTAATTCACGAATCCATCCGTCTCGCTGTCCAAATTGTGTCATCGCTGCATCGATTACTGCTACGCGTTCCATGCTACTACGGGAACCGGCGGTCGTATATTCGTTTTCCTCTGTGTGATGCTCCTTGCGCAATTCAACCCCCATATTGCTTCAAGAATAATATATTTTGATTTATGATAGTATCATCTCAATATCTTATCCTATCTCCGTTTGTCTTCATTCATTTCACCCTGTGATGACCTCTCTGGGCTTTCTTAGACTCAGTTATGCTCTCACGATTGGCTTCTTTATCTCGAAGCGTTTACACGCGTGTCGGTCAGACAGCCGATATGCGTCTTGAATCCATCGCGCCGACGGTCGGCGCATTTACCTGTCTCATTCTTGCCGGAGCAGTCTTCATACCAGCAGTGATTATCACCACTCCAGGGGTTAGTGTTGCAGATTACTATGCCGCCGGTCCATTCGGTATTTCTGTTGTTGGCTTTCTCGCATTATTGAATATTATTGTGTTTCTCGCCGGTAAGCAGGGTCGCACTGACCCGGTGACTGTTGCTGGGTTAACGCTGGTATCTGGGATTGCGATGGTTGGCTTTGCCAGTGTCTGGGCGATTTCGATTACATCAACACTGCTGTATGGGTTCCCGAGTCAGTATGCGTGGATTGTGAATCATCGCTGGATTATTGTCGGGCTTGCAAGCGTGACAGCCCTTGCCGGAAGCGGCTATACAACCGCTGTACTTCGCTAATCACTCTCGAAAAAGATAGTACCGACTGAGCAGTATCTTATTTCGATCTGTGGCTGCATCTGTGTCTCCGTTCACTATATCTCATTATCCTGGCTTCATTTATTTGAACTCGCCAGAGTGATCTCAGTATACGCTGATGAGTGAAGCGTCAATGAATATCCTGTAGACACTCAGGCACTCAGGCACTGAGATTAACTACTCGTGATTGACAATGTCGCCGCCGTCCGTCGATATTTCAATATTCGAGTCGAAAGCTCCTTATATCCGTCCCGCATATTTTTGTGTGGACTAGGTTGGGCAGTTAGGCCCTGCTCTTCAACCCACCATTTCGGTCTTGAGTGGGAACCAAATCCGGGTGCGTTCGGTCAGACCGGTGCAGGCCCCGGAAGCCAACTAAGAAACCTCGTCCTTCGGGGACGGCGGTCCGTTGACGCTGACCGCAGGGTCAGTCCGAGACGGTTCGTCGCCGGTATCCCGTCAGGCGCGGAAGCGAGCAGCGAACTGGTGAACGTTCGTCGCTCGAAGGGCCGCGGGGTGGAGGAGGCAACTGGGACTCCCTGTATCGGAACGCCGAGCAACCCTGTTGTCCGCTATTCATACCTTTCATTCCTTTCACTCAATAGTTGATGTTATCATACGTGTGAGAACACTCGCCTGTGATCCATCACCTAGCTCTGCTACTAACGTGAATATCGAGATACGTACCGATGCGTCTCTGTGGTGGTAATTATGATGAGTGGGAAATTAAAAATTAGAAATCAGAAATCAGGGACAGATATCGTATGCGCCGGCCGGGATTTGAACCCGGGTCATGAGCTTGGAAGGCTCAGGTCATACCACTAGACCACCAGCGCATGCTGCTATGTCACGCCATATGTATGACGTCACAATATTATGAATTAGTGCCTGGAATAAGGATGTTTCTGTTTGAGTCTCTTCTCTCGCCACTGTGTGTCACATTTGGACGATCACTTGAGCACGCTTTGATTATCATTTAATCTCGATTTCTTGATTTCCTGATTTCTCAGATAGACTTTATTCGTCATCGTCACCGTCACTACGGATAATATCTATCGTAATAGCTGACTCACACTGGTGTCATCTTCAAATAAAAAAGAAGAATACGACGAAAGTACTGCGCTGTGACAGATAGTCGACGAATGTAGCTAGTCGTCGCTTGGTGGTTCGATTGCGTCTGCTTCAGCGTCCACTTCAGCAGTAGCGTCTGGTGCTGGTGCTTCAATCGGCGGTGCTTGTGCCTCCTCGAATGATGCGGCTGCGTTTTGAACGCGATCACTTACACCTGGAACCTCTGTTTCTGTGACTGGACCCTCAGCACGGATTTCTTCAAGATCGCGAGGGAATTCACGAAGTTGATAATGGATATCAATTCCTGCTTGCGCGCCTTTGCCCATCGCAACAGGAATCTGGTTGTGCCCATCGGTAATATCACCGACTGCATACACACCATCAACGGTTGTTTCCATGCTTTCATCGACAATGACCGTTCCATCATCATCGAGTTCACACCCAAGCGTTTCGAATAAGGCGGTATTATAATTCGAGCCATACATCGCGAATCCACCGCGATACTGACGGATACTTCCATCCTCGAATTCGAATGACTCTAACCATCCATTATCGCTTTTATTCATCCCATCAATATCGGATTCAACAATATCAATTGGATGCGCCCGCAGTTGTTCGTCAGTTTCATCACTCCATTCTGGCTCATCACCGCGGAGCAACACGTCGACATCATCGGTGAAATTCAGCATAATCATCGCAACATGTGCAGTTGCCTCACCCGTGCCCATCACATAGACCGGTCGATCAACAAACATGTATGCATCACAGTGCAGACAGTAATGCAGCCCTTTGCCTGTACGCGGCACCGGTGGGTCTGGGTGTTTATCACTGAATCCAACACCAAGGACAATGCGGTCAGCACGGAATGCATTCGAGCTCCCCTCAAGATAGAACCGACCATCATCAGTCTGTTCAATATCAGTAATGAGATCACGAATCACATCTCCACCATATGATTCGACTTGTTCAGTCCCAGTCGCAAGGAATTCATTACCCGAGGTATCCTCGGTGACACCGATGACATTGTGAGTATCGAGCATCATTGCTGCACGACCGCCACCACGGTCAACAAGTGCAGTGTCATGCCCTAATCGCGTCGTGTACAGTGCCGATTGGAGACCTGCGGGTCCGCCTCCAACCACGACAACCTCATAATCGGCTACGGTATCAGTGTCGCTCATTCACTTTATCATATGGACCGGACGAACTTAAACGCAGAGCATGTGTGTGCCATCTATACAATGACGACCGATAGTATCTGCTGAGACCTTGCTCTATTCTGATATATCCTCATCGTCTGTTTCTGTCATCCACATCATCAATAGATTCTGTTTCTGTCTCTGATTCCTCTTTAGCCTCTGAGATGTCATCTTCGACATCATCTGTAAATCTCGGCTTCTCGCTTGAGGAATCTTGACTCTGCTGTGATGCTTCAGTGGATGATGATATGCTGTCGTGTGAGTGTCCATCATCATCATTATTATCATTATTTATACTGCTATTATCCTGATCATGCTCCTCAGTACTTTTTTAGCATCATTATCGCCACGCCATTGATTCCAGCGTGATCGAACTGAAGTGAACATTCCACTTTCAACTTCAGTCTCGGCTTCATTCTTATGTATATCTTTATCGCTTGCGTCTGGGGTATCTACAACGACGAAGACATGAACTGCCGTGGAGTATGTATTATCTTAGCCTCGGTGGAATCGGCGGCAGTATTGTTACAGGTAGCACTGTTGGAACTATCGAATTTATTGATATTGATCCGCTCGCAAGTGCAATATTTACAGTCACATCGATATCTGTGCTCGCGGTGGTTCATACATACTACATGCATCAGGATCGAATTGGAGAAAATGAAAAGCCACCGGAAGTTGCACAATGAGTTCCTTCCGTCGGAAGTTGGCAATCGCCACTGCTATGTGCGCGATCATTAGTCTCACCAGCGGTGTGAGTGGATTCACTGCTGTCACAGCAGACCGCTCAACTTCCGTCGAGATTGCAACTCAGACGAGTGCATATCTCAGCTTTGCCGGATCGGTTGATTGCGAGACCGAGCTTGTTACAAACGAATTTCCAAGCGAATTAAATGAGGGAGATATAACAGTTACTCCTCAGGGCGGTAACCTCACATTTGGATTTCATGGTGATATGAAAAAAGAACTCAACCATGACGAAAGGAACATATTTGACGTTAATGAAGCCCCGCTTGAATCAGGTGAGTCACTCACGATTCAAATTGATTCAGAAACAACAAATACGGCACACAAGGTGAGAGTCAGCGTTGATGCAAGCGGACCAACCGTTGCTGTTGATACAAGCACAACTGTCGATATCGAATGCAATTAGGCCGTTAATATCCTTTTATTACATAGTTGCTCATCTGATTCGATCATAGAGCGTGTGATAAGAACTCTGTCGTCTGCTCCTCATCTCTTATTATTGACTATTTTTGCGTTTATTTTCATTACAATTAAACTCGCTGGTGCCGATGAAATCTCAGGTTTCAATCACGGTATAATAGTCTACAACTGCGTTTTCAATACAATAACACAAAGCAACTCACGCAGATACGGCATCTGATGCGTGGATTCAGTACATCTGTATTAATTATCTTCGACTACTGCATAGCAGTTCCCACTTGATATCTCAGTCTCAACAATCGATAGTGCACTTGAGTTAAGATCAGAGCGAAATTCAACTGGATCATAGATATGATAATATCGAGGAATCGACGTCCCGTCGGGAAGCGTCCACTCGATAGTCGTATCAAATCCATTACTACGTTCAAACTGATCGTGTTCAGTTGACCATACACTGATTAGTGCCCGCCCGTCGGATTCAAGCACCCGGGCAACCGCTGAGAGACTTGCGACCCGGCGACGTCGCGGTCGGAGATGATGAAGTGTGGCGACATAGACCGCAATCGAGACACTCTGTGATTCCAGCGGAAGTGACCCAGCGTCAGCCTGAATAAGCGCAATATCGTCGATAAATCCTCGATTTGTCGCTCGTTTTTGTGCTGTGTGGAGTAGTTCACGACTCACATCAACTCCAATTATCTTATCGAGTGATGTCTGCTCGAAGAGCGTTTCTGCATGGCGTCCATTCCCACATCCAATATCAACGCCGATACTCTCGGTGTCGGGAGGACTCTGTATTTGCTGTGAGGCACAGAATGACTCTACTTCCGGCCATGCATACTCACGCGTCGCCGCAAAGTGCTCGGCAATTGTATCGTATGTTGCCTTGACCGAGTCTTGAGGTGTGTCTGTCATATCTCTGTATCGCTCTTTCCATCCACGTATTTGCTATTTGGAATTAGTGTTGCTGATTTTGCTCTCATCATCACCCGTGTGAATCCTTCTTAATCACAAATGTCGCCACCAATGGTACACTCTTCGAACGATTGCTGATTGTTTGTGTATATATCGATTGACCCCGCGTTCGTTTCTATACACGCAATCACTGGCGTACCCTTTTTTATGTCGCTCGGTAATGTAGCGATACCAATGGATGAGCGTCGCTGCCCGGACTGTGATGTCCAAATGAAAAAGACGCGCGTCACTGCAGAAGGAATCGGTGATCTATACGTTGAGACGGATAGAGACGGTGGCGTGCTCAGTCATCTTGGGATTGGCTATCAAAACCCACTTCATGCGTTTCTCTGCCCGGAATGTGGCATTACCACACTCTATGCTGATATCGACGCAACTGAGTCTGAATGATAATACCATTATCACATGAGTTATTCACACACATAATTCACAGCGATACACAGAGGGTATGAGCTATATCAAACCGCGTCCATTTTATCTATCTGTACCGATTGTCGGCGTATGAGCGATGATGACCCAACCGTTCCGGTGGTCTGTGAGGACTGCGGCACAGACACTCGTGTTTCACTGTCAGATCTTCGTGAGACACTTGACCGTCATAATGAAAATCAACACGACGGTGATGATGTCGCCCAGGTAGCCCCACGCATTGCAAATGAACTTGCAAATGTTGTTGCTGAGGATCTTGATCTTGATCTTGACTCGGATGAGAATGAGGATGAGGATGAATAACAGCGAATTCGTGCGTGAGTGACCTGACGATACAAGGATTTCCAGATTATGCTTACATTCATTGGGCTTGGATTATATGACGAACGCTCTATCAGTATTGCCGGTCGTGATGCACTCCAAGCCGCTGACTACGTTGCTGCTGAGTTCTATACAAGCTATCTTGTTGATGCGACTGTTTCGGATCTTGAGACAGCCCACGATATCGACATCGACGTGCGTGATCGCGAGGGTGTTGAACAGCATCCAGAAGACATTCTCAGGAAGGCTCAATCCGAGGATGTGGCGTTCCTGACAGCGGGTGATACGATGATCTCAACGACACATACGGATCTTCGACTGCGAGCAATTGACCGTGGTATCGACACTCGTGTTATTCACGGTGTGACTGCACAAACAGCGGCAAGTGGGCTCACGGGACTTCAGAACTATCGCTTTGGGAAGTCTGTCACACTTCCATTCCCGTATGCACATGGGGCAGAAGGCGTCCCAACAAGTGTCACTGATTCGATTGCGGCAAACCGCGAGCGTGGACTCCATACTGTCGTGTATCTTGATATCAAAGCCGATCGAGACGAATACTTGCGCGCAAGCGATGCCGCCGGGATGTTGGCTAGGGATCTCGAGGATATGCTTGCTGTCGTTGTTGCTCGCGCCGGGAGCCCAGACCCAACTGTACGTGCTGATCGACTTTCCGCGCTTGCTGAGAAAGACTTCGGTGACCCACTTCATCTGCTTGTACTCCCTGGCGAGTTACATCATCTCGAAGAAGAAGCACTCGCCGCATTAGCTGACGCACCAGCAGACATGCTCAATGCTGTTGACTCTCAGTGAATCAAGTAATCTCATTTCTATTATGCCTTCAGGAGTACAGCTCAGATTAATATATGATATCTGTATCAGAGATCACACAGTGTATACTGTCATCATACACTCTCTCGTTGGAATCCAAGTTCCCGCGCAAGATTGTATTCATCGCCAGTAATCATATACAGTACATCCTCGATCACGGTGAGTAACTCGGGAAGTTCACGAACAACAAGATATGTGATTCCGACGAGGACGACAACCGCAAGCAGTTGGCTGATAATCCGATCAGAAATAAAGAATGAAACCATGTATGGGTCTGATGAGCCGAATAAGAACAATATCTCCTGAACAAACCACTGCATATACTGCTTACCAAAAGCAATCGTGATGAACGTCGTTCGAAGTATATTTAGCCCGTAGATAATCGGAACGGCAACAGCCATTGCTTTGAGCTTCCGTTTGAGTGGTGCTTCAACCGCCGCAATCAACCCAGCAAAGATTGAGATACTTCCCAATCCAGTGCAGGCAAGGACAACTGAGACTGTCAACTCGTGATTTCCATCGAAAAACTGGAATGTATTCAAATAGCCTTGATTCCCGACAATCATCGCTGGCTCATATCCGAATGCACTCACCAACATCCCGGTCTGGGCGGCGACTATCTCCATCAATACGCCGCGAGGAGCAGGAAGTGAAATCCCAAACGCCATGATTGCCGGAATTGTCTCAAATGGAAGATAGATCAGTCCCATCGCAGCAACTGCCCGTGAAAGCACAAAAAGCGAACTGCGTCCTCGCCACAGGAGTAATCCAGTGTAAAGTGACGCTGGCACAGCCGCAATCGAGAGGATCCCCTCGACATAGCTTTTATGAACAAACGCGAAATGCGGGACGAGTTGCAGCCAAAACAGTGCAAATCCGCCCCAAGCAGCAACAGTCACTATTCTGCCAACGCGGTCGTTGCGTCCTCTAAGTAGCGTTCCAGCCGCGAACGCCACAATGACGACCCACGCGAGCACGTCAGAGAGCACGCCAGGCATACTGATAAAAATGAGAGTAATCAATAAATCGCTTGTCCTTGAGCGCGGACTGACGTCTCTGAACTCAATTTAACTTGCTTCGAGAATCTCGATTTCGTGACCGTCCTGATCTGTGGTAAATGCATATTGATATTCACACGATTCAGGATCACGATAATCAGTCGCATCACGTTCCATGAGTGTCGCCCAGTAGTCTTCAAGATCGTCAGCGCGGACACAAAGATGCCCCCATGCATCACCGAGGTCATACGCGCGCCCGTCATAATTGTACGTGAGTTCAACAGCCATCGCAGCGTCGGATGCTCCCTCGGGTTTCATGAAGTAATTTGCAAAGCTGTCAGACTCCCAGCGCCCGGTATGTTCATATTCGAACTTTCGTGTCCAGAATCCAAGTGCCTCATCGGCATCCTCAACACGGATCATCGTGTGATCAATACTCCACATCGTCCCCTCATCAGGATCACGCTGGACAATTTCGACTTCATGACCATCTGGATCTTTGACGAATGCATATCGACCGCCACAGGACTCTGGATCCCGGTAGTCCTCGACACCGTCATCCAGTAACTGCTGATATGCAGCTTCGAGTTTGCCATTTGGGACGCGAACAGCAATATGACCCCAGCCGTCACCCATCTCATAACTTCGGTCATCATGATTATATGTGATTTCAAGCATCGCCCCTTCATCGTGCATTTCAGCGGGTCCAAGATAGACATTTGTGAATGTATCTGCCTCCCAACGACCCTTCTCTTCATAATCAAGATGGGTCTGATACCACTCAAGTGATGCTTCAAGATCTTCGACGCGAATCATTACATGGTCAAATATGCCAGCCATATCTGGTTTGTTGACCGGAGTATCGAAAAGAGTACCGACCGTCATCCGCAGTATGTCTCAGTTATCGAATATGTATACACAATCAGACGACCGACCGGACGGATACTATAGGATTATTTGATTGCTTCCCTCCACCAGACATGAATATGCTCTCACCCTCATACCAGTGATAAATCTGATCAAAAATGACACTCACAAATGAGCATCTTCATTATTATGTCGCTCCAGCAGTCTCGACAGTTGACTCTACACCAGCGAGAAGTCATTCATCAGACGCAAACAAAGATCTGTCTTGATCTGTGCGTACACGCGGCCAGTAAAACCACCATGCAATGAGCACACAGAGTCCACTCGCGATTGGCCATGCTGTTCGGTATGGCTGAAAGGAAAACCCCCATGCAAGTCGGAGTTGCGCGATAGCCATAATTATGAGTAATCCACCGGTAATACGTGGATCCTCTCGGTCGAAGACCACACCACTCACTGCACTACCAAGGGTGCCGATATATGCAAGCACCGAAAGTGGCCACGCAAGGATATACTCGGGTAATCCCTGTGTGTAAATAAATAAGAAATCCAACAACGGCGTTACCATTGGTGGATTCGTGTTCACGAGTCCCCATGCAAACAGAAACGTTGCATCACGAGCATCGAATACCTGGATTGACCATGGGAGTGCCACCAATGCAAGTATCACTACTGGTCCACGCCAATGTTGCTCACGCACTGTTTTCATGATTGAAATATCAGACATGATAATCGCGACAAATCATCTTTCTTTATGTTTGTCCGTTATTTTCGCGCAACAACTCGCAAGATATCCTCATCAGCGAGTTCATGATCACGCCCGACTTGTTGCTCATCATGTTGGGCACTCGCTCCCGTGACCCGTGCAAACCGGAAGCGCTTATCGAGTGTTCCACCAAGTTTTGTGAGTGCATCCTCAACGGCATTCTCACCCTCACGAAGGACAAGTGGTTCCTCATAGTCGACACCACGACCAGGCTTGTCCATATAAACACGAATCAATCCGAGCGCATCCCACATTCTCGATTTCAGTGCATCAAGCCCCTTCTCAGCTTCGGCACTAATAAAAATCGCTTCCTCGGGGTCAACCCCGATATCCCGAAGGTCTGATTTCACCGTTGGCAGGTACTCACGGTCAATCAGATCCGCTTTATTTACAGTGACAATCGAAGGAAGATACACGCGATTATCCATGATCGCATCAATGAGTTGGTCAATCGAGACATTACCCCGGACGGTGACGGTTGCATTGGTATATCCATGTTCGCGAAGAACAGATGCAACTGTATCCTCATCAAGTGAGACATCATCTGCACTGGTCACCTGAATCCCACCTTTTCCTCGTCGTCCGATTGAGACGTTCGGCGGTGTTGTGTCAAGTCGGATTTTGTTATTGTATAATTCCTCGCTGAGCCGCTCATATCGCTCAATTTCAAAGACTGATACCATGAACACGACAAGATCTGCTGTGCGCACGACTGAGAGAACTTCCTTGCCGCCACCTCGCCCACCGGCGGCACCCTCAATCAGCCCCGGGACATCGAGTATCTGAATATTTGCACCATTATACTGCAACATCCCCGGGTTGACATCGAGTGTTGTGAACTCATATGCGCCAACTTCACTATCGGCATTTGTCATGGAGTTTATCAACGTTGACTTCCCGACACTTGGGAATCCAACGAGTGCAACGGTTGCATCACCTGTCTTCTCAACCGCATATCCATATCCGCCACCACTCGAGGACTGTTGTTCGAGTTTTTCTTTTTTCTCTGCGAGTTTCGCTTTTAACCGACCAATGTGCTCTTCGGTCGATTTATTATACGGTGTATTAGCGATCTCCTCGCGGAGGTCCTCAATCTCGTCCTCCAGTCCCATCAAATCTATGTCGACTGTCGGTATCGAAAAATGTGTGCTTTCTGAATTCGCCTCTGAGTGGTATCATTTCGATAACGTTATATTTCACACATCTAATTATGACATACAGGGTTTTGAGGATGAGCACGCCAGCCACCTATCGAGACAGCACCCAGTTGCGTCTTCCATGTGAAACTGTTGCCGAATTTCGAGAGTCATTAAATGAGCAGTTTGTCGTCACTGTCGTCACAGGTGATGATGGCTGTCGGATTATTGGAAGTCCAGTTGAGATTGAGTCTGTTAATCGATTTTTGACCCGTCGTGGAGTACTCACACAATGATTCCTCTCATTGATTACTGATTCAGTTTTAGTTTCAGTTTCAATTTCATCAGCATCACCACCACTATCAATTGAAGAAGACGGATTTCCAGTATTTGTTACTGATATGTATAATTCTCTGCATCACAGTGGACGTGGAGTGACTTCTGTATATATCGTTGGTGATGCCATCCCTCGATTAATCACCTGATAGTGATTAGTGCAAGTCTTTATCGCCGTGATTATTCGTGTCGGTGATAGGAGCCGCTGAACCAGCGTCACTCGACACCGCCGGTGAAACTATTCGAA
>ERZ1034501.41-NODE-41-length-17683-cov-11.500284_pt1 | contig 17683 bp, 13 predicted proteins | sample MGYA00520656_ERZ1034501 | MGnify/ENA primary metagenome ERZ1034501 (study PRJEB33760, sample SAMEA4777692) | hypersaline lake metagenome | biome: hypersaline environment; feature: brines | place: Spain | collected 2014-08 | depth 0 m ... | reverse complement strand
GGGTGCTGACCGCAGCCGCCTGTTCGTTCTGGAATGTGGCAGCAATAACATGATCACTGAACGGCGCATAGTGCCATGCGACGCGATCGACATTAGGACTTCCCATCTGTTCAACCTCAACAGCAGGGTGTGAATTAACCCATTCAGTAAATTCGTCTCGTGATCCAACCCTTACAGCTAGTTGCTCCGCAAAGAGAGTTTCTCGTGCCGCCTCGACAACCTCACTCGTGATACGCTTATTATATTCCTCACGATTAAATCCCATTGCAGTCGCAATCTCTCTGACTACGGTTTGTGCAGTCGATCCGAGCGAATCAAACCGCTCATGGACTGTTGTTGTTGACCTCGGTGCAAGTTCGCCAATGATGTCTAACTCGTCTGCCCTCGCCTCTGCTGTGTGATCTTCATTCATTATATGTCGGTGTGTCTATGTGTGTAATATTGATAATAGCTGTTAGTACCGACGCTGAAATTGGCATCAACGTCAGTCATGGTACTTGTTTTGCGAGCGTTCGATTAATCATTCAGTAGAATCTGCTGAGTCATCACTTTTATTTGCTAATCTCTCGCGTGCATCTGTTTTTTCATCATTAGTAGCATCCCCACCCTCGTCTTCGGTATGAATCATCTGAGCTGTCAGCTTACGCGCTTCGTTAATGACGGTTTGTGTTTCTTCATCCATCTGGGTTTCCATAGTTTCAGTCATGGTGCCAATCTCAACCTCGTCTCCTGCCGAAGTGGTATGGTGACTGCTATCATGCATTTGTCGACCGTGTTGTCTGTGGACTGTGTCCTCAAACACCTGATCGTATTTGACTGAGGTGGCTAATTCGACAACAATCTCAGCTAAGTCATCAGTACCATATTGTCCCCAATCACCAACATGTTCCTCAAGCCAAGACTCATGATCGTCATGATGAACTATAGCTGTGAATGCAAGATGATCTGCGAGATGTGCTGCATCTTGTTGTGGGGCCTCACAGACAGGACAAGCATAACCCATAATCATTGTATGAACTCACGACACAAGGTTGCGACGGCTCACGCGCTCATCATTTATGAGCAACTTTGTGAAACACCTCGAACAAGTCCCGAAGTACTCACCGTATCGCGCTAGTAGAGAAGGTATGAGTACTGAATATGTCTTCCCTGAAGATACGACAGATACGCCGTTTAAGACGTACTGGAGTAACCCTGAGTGGGAGCGAAACAGTGCTACGCATAAGCTTGATGCGACGTACTACCTGCTGTGGGTTTATGCGAAAAAGACAGGCCTGAAGACCGGGTATCCTCCCTGTATCTGTATGATAGAACCAATGTCTGCGGAGGCTGCGCTCTGTATATCTGTGAATCACTTTTGAAATACATCTAAAGGAAACAGCGAGAGCTCCACGGGTCACTGATGCTCCTGAAAACTTATTGAGGAATTCAATCCAAAATCTTGTTATAGAGTAGCTACTGGTACTGTTGTGCAGGACCGATGGTTCAAAATGTTTCACGGAGTACTACCGACCCGTGGTCGTTTACCTGCGTGACAGTCTATTTGCATTTTGTAAGGCGCGTCGTAGAAATATGGAGCCTCGGCAATTACCTGAGTTAATTCACCGTATTATGAAGTATCAAACTGACAATTGAGAGAGCCTAACAAATTTCTCAATCAGACGGTGTAGTTGTGGGTTTCTTTTGAGCGTCACTGCTGTTGTCACAGTTGTCATCATCAACACGTCCGCATCTATTAAGGAAGTTTTTGATAAGATCATGCCCAACACCAGTCAAAACCGATTCAGGATGGAATTGTACCGCTTCAATTGGATATTCGCGATGTCTAATTCCCATAATGAGGTCATCATCGACATCATCATTCGAGTCTGCATCTGTGTCTGGGTCCTCTCGCGTTGTGATACTCTGAGGTGAGTCATCTGTTGCGCTTAGGGTGCCACTGACTCTCGTTGCTGCTGATATCTCAAAACACTCAGGCACATCTGTAGCGATTAACGAGTGATATCGACCGGCTTCAAATGTCTTGTCAAGCCCGTCAAAAATCCCATATCCGTCGTGAGCGATGGTTGACGATTTTCCATGGACTGGTGCAGGTGCGCGACCGACATTACCCCCGTATGCGTACACCGCCGCTTCAAGTCCAAGGCATACTCCAAGCGTTGGTACAGTCTGTGATATCGTGGTTAACACGTCATTCGTGACCCCAACATCACGAGCATTTTTTGGATGCCCTGGACCGGGGCTGATGACGATTGCATCAGGATCAATTGTCTCAATTTGCTTGAGTGAGGCGGTGTTTTTCCGAACATGCACATCAAGTGGTTCGTTATTGATTCGCTGTTCAGAAAGATATTCGACGAGATTGTACGTAAATGAATCAAAATTATCTATTACAAGTACTGAAAGTGTCATCGGGATACTTCCTCCGTCTGCGATGATTGTGATTTTACTTCATCACCTGCGTGCTCATTTGTCTCTTCATTTCTGTCTCCGTCCACGTCTGTTTGTGTGGTCTGTGTTTGTGTCACCTCTGTTGGTTTCGTTGTGATCTGCTCAAGTGCTGACAGAACACCATCCATTTTCTGCTCAGTCTCATGATACTCAGATGCCGGGTCGCTGTCAGCAACAATCCCAGCGCCAGCCCTGACACGAACGGTCGAGGGCGCGGTTTCGGCACTTGACTCAGTTTGATGAGTACCTGAGCGAGTTGTTTCGTTGTCTTCAATTGTCGCGGTTCGAATGACAATTGCAAAGTCCGCGTCTCCAGACCACGAATAATACCCAACCCCTCCGCCATAGACTCCACGTGGTGCTGTTTCAAGTTCATCGACAATCTCCATCGCACGAATCTTTGGGGCTCCGGTGAGTGTTCCCGCTGGGAATGTCGCTCGTGTTGCATCAAACGCATCAGCATCAGACGCGAGTGTCCCAGTGACGGTTGACTCGATATGCTGAACATGACTATATTTTAAGACGTTCATGAACTCCTCAACACGGACACTTCCTGGGTCAGCAACACGCCTGACATCGTTTCGAGCGAGATCAACCAACATCGTATGTTCAGCTCGCTCTTTTCCATCTGCAAGCATCTCGCCTGCAAGTCGCCGGTCCTCGACAGGGCTGCTCCCACGTGAGCAGGTACCCGCAATTGGATTTGAAACAATTCGATCATCCTGAACGGACACAAGTGTCTCAGGACTGGCACCAACAATATGTCTGTCATCATGTCTGAGTAAATACATATATGGTGATGGATTCACTTCGCGGAGTGACGCATACAAGCCAAGTGGATCAATCTCGCCATATTGCTCACGAACACGAGAGATAACGCCTTGATAGATATCACCATCAAGAACACGTTGTTTTGCGGTACGAACTGCTGTTTCATATTCAGCCTGTGAGCCCGCAGCGCTGTTGATCTGGAGAAACTCACCAGGGTCAGGTTGAGTAGCGGCTGCGAGCGTTTCTCGAATATCTGCCGCTTCAGCGACAAGCTCATCATAAATAACACCAGGATCATCATCAGGTGCAACAATCGGCGTGAGAACTAGTGATACTGATTTGTCGGTATGGTCAATGGAGATCGTTTTTGTCGTAAGGACAAATTCCGCATCAGGAGTCTGTGTGTCAGGGCGATCGACACCGACCTCATTCAGCCAGATATCATACACTGCCTCATACGCAAGAAATCCAACAAGTCCACCGCGAAGCCGATGTCGGTCATCATCTGGAAACCCGACACAAGGGAATTTCGGCATTGCTGTACGGAGATGATCAAGCACATCACCGCTACTATTATTATCATCATTGGTTGTGATATACTTCGCTGCGCGTCCCCCAAGTGTTTTGGACTCGACTTCATCGGGAGAGACAGTGATGACTGCATCAGGGTCATAGCCGACAAACGAAAATCGCGCGTGACGGTCCGCAGTTGCATAATCAGGGGCAAACGCTCCATCAGGATCGCTTGACGGCGTTTTTTCAGCACTCTCGAGTAAAAATCCATACTCACTCTGGGCTGCGAGGGCTGCATATGCGGTGAGCGGCGTTACCGTCGGAAGTGATGCAGTTATGTGTGCAATGAGAGGCTCTGAAGTCGAATCCAAGCTCTCTGTGAGCTCAGAAACAAATGCTGATCGAGATTTTGAGAGTGGTGTCGAATCAGTCATTTGTTTCGCTCCGGCGTAGTTGCGCTTATAGAATCTTCTGTTGAGCTATCGGTTGTGTTGGTTGTCTCTATTGACCTCTCAGTCTCATTGTTCGTATCAATATCAACGCGAGTCGCACGATTGATGAACGCTGCCACAGCATCGTGGTCTTTGCTTCCACCAGTATCCTCAACGCCACTTGCGACATCAACGCCAAACGGAGCAACAGTTTGAACGGCTGATTTGACATTTGACGGCGTGAGTCCACCGGCAAGAATGACTGGCGAGTCAAGCATAGTGGCAATCTCGGCGGTTGTAGTCCAATCATGCGTATGCCCTGTTCCACCTGCCCCATCGGTGTCCACAGAGTCTATCAATATAGCATCAACTACTGATGCAACCGAACGAGCACGCGATGGCATCTCAGCATCAACAACAGCAATAACATCTGCTGTGACTGATTCGTTTATTTGTTTGAGTTCACCGGCATCGTATTCACCATGAATTTGAATTACATCCGGTTGCACACGCCCCGTAATATCGATTGCATCAGCAACACAATTGGGCATCGTCACAAGAACTGTACTGAGAAATGGTGAAGCAGTAGCAACAAGTTGCGTTGCGCGCTCAACTGTCACTGATCGTGGCGTCTCAACAGTAACATCGGTAATAATCCCGGCTGCATCTGCACCAGCAGCGGAAACTGCCGCAAGGTCGTTTTTAGTCGTGATACCGCAGATTTTCACACGGGTTCGAGACATCATTTTTGCTCCGTTGAAGCCGAATTCGGTTCACATAACGTCTCAAAGGTGGCTTTAGCGTCGCCGGTGTCGATTGCTGTTGCAGCTTGTTCAACTCCGGTTTCGATATCGTCTGCGAGTCCAGCAACGTAGATGGCTGCTCCTGCATTCGCAAGAATAATATCTCGTTTTGGACCGGTGATCTCACCGGTGACAATTCCACGAAGATCTGCTGCATTCTCTTCGGGTGTTCCCCCCGCGACGGCTTCAACCGGTGCAGAGTCAAGTCCAATAGATGATGCTGAAAGTGTGTATCCATCAACATTATCTCCAATAACCTCTGCAACAGTCGTTGTGTCATGAAGTGCAATCTCATCCATTCCACTCCCATGAACAACGAGTGCACGCTCAACAGGGAGTTGCGTGAGAGCCCGTCCAAGCACAGGAACAAGTTCAGGATCGTAAACGCCGATTACCTGTGCATCTGCCCCAGCGGGGTTTGTTAGTGGACCAAGAATATTGAATATTGTTCGCATTCCTAGCTCTTTTCGTGGTCCAATAACAGCTTTCATCGCTGGATGGAATACAGGGGCGAGCATAAACCCAATTCCATCGCGTTCAATCGCTGCTTCAACAGCAGGAGGTTCCGCCTCGACATCCGCACCAGCAACTGACAGCACGTCCGCACTTCCAGATAGCGATGATACAGAGTAGTTTCCATGTTTTGCGACTGCTGCCCCGGCACCAGCGGCAACGATTGCACTTGTTGTTGATATATTGATTGTATCATAGTCATCACCCCCAGTTCCACAGGTATCAACAAGCGGTGTGCGGTCAGGAGTAATGGTGCGAGCTGCATCACGCATTCCACGTGCAAAACCAGCGATCTCGGTCTCAGTTTCACCTTTCGCTCGAAGCGCCGTCAACAAAGCACCAATCTGTGCTTCAGTTGCATCTTCGAAAAGAAGTTTTGCTGCTTTCCGGGAGGTTTCATGTGATAAATCGACCCCATTGGTCGCCCGCTCAATATAATCTTGAAGTGTCATTGTGGTCACCAGTGTACGTCTTCGTATTGTAATGTACAAATCAGTTCATTAGTATAAGCATATCGAAGTCACTTATGATCGCAGTCTATGACTCTCAAAACGAAACCTTCAATTACGTTCTAAAAATATGATTTTATGCAATCAAACCTCACCAAATGGGTTGGTGGTCTAGTCTGGTTATGACACCTCCTTGACATGGAGGAGGTCGGCAGTTCAAATCTGCCCCAACCCACTTATTTTTATCACTACTAATTGACAGTGATTCGACTTATCAAGTCTTGAATTAGCAATGCTAGCAGAGATCTAATCTTAGGCAGGATAAGAAGGAAGTCAATCAGGGTACTGGCTTTTTTACTATATCGACTCTACAGTACGGATACGCTGAGTATATAATGTAGTAATTTGAGGTGTTTTACTGCGTGATTTGCGTCTCAGCTTGATCAAAAAGGGTTTTCACTCGATTTTCAATTTCATCTCGAATTGCGCGAACCTCTTCAATGGTTTTATTATGCGGATCATCAAGCGACCAATCACGAATATCAGCCTTCGCATCATCAATATCGAGCGTTGAACAACCCATCGTCGCCACAATATCACACGATTCAAGTTCTGTTGTTGATACCTCTCGTGGTGTTTGACCGGAGAGGTCGATATCAACCTCATCCATTACTGTCACGACCTCTTCATGTACACTATCGGCTGGGTCGGTACCTCCTGTAATGATATCAACACTATCTTTAAGCCCTCGATGCCCACGCTCGCGCTTAGCGAATGCCGCTGACATCTGACTACGCCCCGCGTTTTGAACACAAATGAATCCAAGTCTCATCATCGGGTTAGCTGACACAGTTGAGTTCAAACTGGTCACCAAATTAACTTCTTGTATGTGTCCTATATTGCCCACAATAGTACTTTATAGAAGCTTCATTGCCTCTTATTATTACGAAGATATCAATTCTATTCGACTCTGAAATCAGCATGCTCCCACACTGGCTGGGTGGCTCAAAGTGCGATTACTCGAATAATTGAAACTAACGAGCGTTTCAGAACTTACCCGACTTGTGGCATCTTATTCAAACCACTGTGTGCATTCTGAAAAGCCTAAATCTCATCCAGATACTTTTCTCAATCTCTATATCTCATTTTACAGAATATCGAAGAGAATGTCCAAAGGCGCTTCACAGATCAGATATATCATTATATATAGAATCGTGTTATCAACTGTCAATGGTTCTGCGTTCGAGATATGACCGTACTTTCATAGCTGTGTACATATTTGACATCCTCCTCGTCCTTCAGGGGGGAGGATGTCAACAATTCATCAATCCAACCAATCAGAAGGAAGAAACTAATCAGTCTGACCACAGAGCAATGATTGTGGTATCAGTCTATGATATACTTGGCATAACTGCAAGTGCCGATGAAGAGACAATTCTTCAAGCATATCGTACGCGAGTCAAAGAGGCTCACCCTGACCATGGCGGATCACTTGCAGAATTCAGACAGGTCCGTCGCGCTTATGAGCACATCGATTCTGGCGCCCCAGCGGGTGAATTTGAATCAGCTACCGGAACCAATCATCACAATAATACTGCTCAGGATGCCGATGTAGAATCACAATCGTCTTCATCATCTGTTTCTGCTTCCGCCGATACGACAGATAAGACTGAGACACTTGGACCAACAGTTGAATATCTTGACTACAGAGTCCTCGCTGATTATGGCTGGGAAATCACAGATCCGGATCTCTTTGCAAAAGCTGATGCGGTTGAGCTTGATATCGATGCTCATGGAATTTTTGTTGTTGAACCTCGCGAATCATTACTTGAGGCTGCTGAGCGGTATGGATTCTCGTGGCCGTATGCCTGTCGAGGTGGTGCATGCGCGAACTGTGCGGTCGCTGTCATTGATGGAGCTGTTGAGATGAGTGTCAACACGATTCTCACCCAAGGGATGCGTGATCGGGGTATTCGGCTTTCTTGCATCGGTCAGCCTGTAACGAACGATCTCCAAGTCGTATTCAATATTGAGCAACTTCCTGGATTGAAAGAACTTCGTCTCCCTGCTGAACAGTTCGAGAATACTCGGACAGATAATTCATCATAAAGAGATATTCTGTATATAAATGTACATAATTATAGGTTTCCTCAAATATGTGCTCCGATGATTATCATCCGCATTAGAAAAAAGCAGAGCGAAGTTTCAATATGACGGGTAAGTAAAATAACGAGTGGAAGGCTAAACCGCTATGGATATCACTAATATTGCCACTCCTGATTATGTCGAAGTTCGTGCTGACAAGCGGTTAGGCAAAATTCGGTCTATCTTTGATCGTGAACGACCAAATGGCATAATCGTCACTAAAGAGGGAGGGTATAACGGTGTCGTTGGTGAAAAGCAACTCGTCCGATCACGAATGGGTGATGATACAAAGGTTGATGTTGTGACAAAATCAGCACCGAAATTAGACCGACATGAGGATATACGTGAAGCAGCTCGGATGCTTGTTGAAGGTGATGTTAATGTTGCTCCTGTCTTTGAGGGTAATCAACTCTATGGGATTGTTACAGGCGAGGACATCTTAGAAGCAGTGCTTGAGAATCTTGATGCAATCTCTGTTGAAGATATCTTTACAGATGACGTTGTAGATGTAGCTGAGCAGTCACCCCTTGGAGAGGCAATCAACAAACTCCGCGAACATAGCATATCTCGCGTTCCTGTTGTTGAACAGGATGAATCAAGTTCACTTACGGGAATTCTCACCACACACGATATTATCGACTTTGTTGTTCGTGATGATGACCGACAAGGTCGTGGGGACCGTAGCGGCGATCTTGACCGTATGCTTGATCTTCCTGTCTATGACCTCATGTCTGCACCAGTCATCACTGCCCAGCCAAACGAGCCGGTCAGTGATGCTGTTAAGCGAATGTTCGATAATGATATCTCAGGAGTTGTGGTGACGCCTGCTGCCGGCGACACAACAATTGAGGGAGTTCTCACGAAGACCGATGTGCTCAGAGCACTCACATTCACCGAAGAGGAGTCGATGGATGTTCAAATCACGAACATTGGACTACTTGAAACGCTCACCCGAACAGAGATTGTTGAATCAATTACTGCTGTTGTGGATAAGTATCAGCAGATGCAAGTCCTTCATGCGCATGTCCGGCTGCATGAACATAAAGAGAAACTTCGAGGAACGCCACTCATGCAGTGTCAGATTCGACTTCGAACGAGTCTTGGACAAGTTGCAGGGAGCGGTGAAGGATATGGTGCTGAAAACGCATTCTATGTTGCACTTGACAAACTTGAACGGAATGTGCTTGAAATGAAAGGTGTCAATGCTGATGAACGATACCGTGGGCAGTTGATTCGAAAGCTGGGCGAACTTTGATATTATCCGGCGCTTGAACCCAGTAAAGTTCGCCCTCTTGAGATATCCAGGTCTTGTGGATTATCATTTGATTCCTCAGTGAGAATTATCATCATCGTTACAATATAGTAGCGTGATTTCAGAACTGCCTGCGTGATAGAATACAAGGAGAATACTCGCGTCTTCAGGCGCGGGAGGATGTCAAGTAGCGATTCTTCTCAGAAAGTAATATCAGCTACCCGCTACGTACCTCATTTTAGCTTAGATATCAACCCAAATGACAGTCACTATGATATCGGCTCATGATCTGCTACGCCAGTATCGGTGATCACGAATGTCGCAGATTCACCGGTCGGCTTTGATCGATGCTTTTCAAGCGTTGCTCGTCGCTTCCCACCGCGAAACCGCTCAAGTCTCAGAACTGCTCCTGTCCAGTGCTCAAGGGTATATCCGCCAAGTGGGCGAACCCTGTCGGTGTCAGGGTCTGTGAAGACTTGATTTGTGATGACAACTGCAAGATTGTGTTTCCGAGCAAGCGAAAGAAGATGTGTAATTTGGCTGGTAAGCCGGCGGAGCGTGTCACCACCATCTGCAGTTTCAGTGCGTTCTGTATTCTCTGATGAGGCTCCATCTGTCCCAATATTATTTTCAAGTGTCCCCCCAAGTGTTCGTTGAAGTCGATAGAATCCAGTGGCACTGTCGAGAATAATGAGATCAGCGCGATTGGCAAACTCCGCAGTGTCACGGACTGCCGTTGCTTGTGCCTCGAAATCATGCGCATCAGACATGATCACCTGCGAGGTGAGTGAGTCACGATCCACCGAGGATGAGTCATCGACAACACCGTCTGCAATCTGTCGAAACCGATCTGATGAAATACCCTCAGTATCGACATATACAGCCATGCTATCAGTTGCTGCAGTATGAAGAGCCGCTGAAAGCATGATGTTTGTTTTCCCTGCAGCAGGAGGTCCATAAACTTGCGTGACGGTTCCGCGCTCAAATCCCCCACCGAGAAGGGAATCAAGTGATTGACATCCTGTCGAGAGTAATCGTGACACGCCGGTGAGTGAGAGACCTCAAGCGAAAAACCCCTCGATTTGAATAATCTCGAGAATCTTCAGCACTGCTGGGTGTCTCAAGGAAAATCCTATGATTTAATCACAGGGATAATTCGCATTGTATCTTTTTGACATCCTCTCCGCCCTGAAGGGCGAAGATTCCCACGGCACCGCGCCGCTGGATTGGGATGTTCAAGGTTTGTAGCCGTCTCGATGACGGCTCCTGGCTGTGCCAACCAGCCGTTACTCCTATCCCGGCATGGGATTCGGAGGTACTTCTTACTGCACCCTGAGTTCCACAACAGAAAGGGGTGCTTTCTGCATGGAATCGGGGAATCCCGATATTGTCCGATTAGTGGGGCGGGTAGACCGCCTCGGTTATGTATTGATACGGCATCTCGTCAATTAAACCATCTGTTCGACACGTCGAACGTGGTTCAGGTAGGGGTTGTCGGATTCATCCCCGCCGTGTAGTGATTCAACAAACTTCTGGGTGAGCTGATTCACTAATTCGATACGAGAGAACTACTCTGACCGGTGCATGTCTAGTTAACCACCCAGTTCTTCTGTGAACTACTAAACGGCGGGGCTCTCTCCTCGCACCGCCGTAATACTCGTGATCGGTTGATGAGCAGAGTATATTGGGATTGTTTGATATTATTGTATCATTGAATACGTGATTTCCGATAGAGCATATCAGAATAATACTCAACACTAATAACTAATATCCGTAGTCGGTGCTATGTGTAATATGTGATTGTCGTCGCCACCGACGATTTTGAGTTATATCATGATGTCGTCGGCGAACTGCGAGACCGAGATGTGCGATTCACCACAATCGAATCAGGGGCAGATCCTCCGCCAGGCACACGAGTTGTCATTCGAACACCCAGTGATACAATCTCACTCCCTCCAGATGCCGAGAGTGTTGTTGTTGCCGGGTCAGAAGCACGTCGTGCAGTTGAGTCAGCAGTCTCAATACTCCGTGGCGGTGATGATGGGCGTACAGTTGTAGGTGTCGACCCTGGTTCAAGCCCTGGAATTGCCATTCTTGTCGGTGATGAAATTATTGGTGCATTCCAGGTCCCACTTTCAGAGGCTGTTGGAACCATTAAATCTGAACTGACAGATGTTGACGACTCTGACCCGATTGTTCGAGTTGGCAATGGTGCCCGACTCCAGGGTGCACAGTTAGTTAACGATCTTGAGGATGTTGCCGTTGAGCTCGTTGACGAAGCAGGGACAACACCGTATCTCGGAGCAGGCGCACGTGGGATGGGCGATATACTCGCGGCAGTCAATATTGCCCGACGAAGCGGTGAGGTCATTGAAACGCGAACGCTTGAACCAACAGCCGGTGAAATCCAACGAATAAAAGATCGATCGCGTCAGATGGCTCCGGAAAATCGAACGATTGACGCGAAACTTGCCCGTCGTGTTGCCATTGGGGAGCTTACACTCACAGAGGCGCTTTCGCGCCATCGCAACGATAATGATACACACACAGAATCAGACTAGAAATATCATTCATCCAATAGGGATTGAAACTCTGTCTCAATTTCTTATGTTTATATTTTACAAGTTGAACAAGGCGAATGCCACGAGGCTTGACCCTGATAGTGATTAGTGCAAGTATTTACCGCCGTGATTATCCGTGTCGGTGATAGGAGCCGCTGAACACGCTTCATTCGACACCGCCGGTGAAACTATTCGAAGTAATCACTATGAGGCAATTCACATTCAATTGTTATGAACAGCTGACAATATCATTCATGACGAGTAAAACACTATGCCTGCTTTCAAATCGACGTAAGCAACTATTAGTTATTCTTTATGAAGGCTGCGTTTATACGAAATTAGATATGTCTATGATATTCATCAGATGACATAGACTATCCGACAACATCTAAAAATGTCGTTTGAATAAAACAAATATCGACGAAAGCAAGCCCACCGGCTATAGATACTGAAGAGATCACGAATCTGAGGTTATTATTGACCTAGCAGCGGCTTCTGCCCGACGGCGGATCTCACGTACAGGGTGATCTGTCGTTGTTGCAACCGCAAGTGCATCATCATACTCTGCGCTGTAATCATATATTACCCCATCAGCATCGCGCCCAATCTTGACTGCAATTTCATAACTATTATCATTGATTGTCAGCGTAACAGTCTCAGACGTCCGGTTAGCACGCCAGCGATGCCGTGCAGGATGTTCACGAATACCTAGTGTACCAGTCTCAACTGCAAGTCGTTGAGCAACACTTGATGCGTCATCTGGTTTTGTAATAACTTTGATTAAATGCCCAGGTCGTGACTTCTTCATCGATGTTGGGACAATCGTCACATCACGTGCACCGACATCAGTCAGCGTTTCTTGAAGACTCCCAAGCACCTCAGGGGTCGCATCATCAAGATTCGTCTCTAATACGACAATTGATTCACGATCAAGTGTGAGCCTGTCTGTTTCTAAATCAGGCTGCGGTCTATCTGTGTTGTTCGCCTCAATAGTATCAGTGTTCATGCTAGCTTCAGGTCCCATCGGTGTCGGTACTTCTCCAATAAGCACGCGGAGAACATTTGGATACTCTTCAAAATCGTATCCACCAGCACCATAGCCTGTCGCTGCTATAGTAAGCGTTGGAAGCGTTTGTACACCTTCAGCAATATGTGCTAAAATTGCGGCGCCCGTCGGTGTCAGAAGTTCAGCATTAACTGGACCACCACGAAGCGACCATGTTGCTTCTTCTGCAATTTCGACAACCGCAGGTGGTGGAACCGAAAATGAACCATGTGACATCGTAATCTCTCCGCTTCCAGTTGATACTGGTGTTACACATACACGATCGACGTCCATATCTGCAAGCAAGAGTGCTGCTCCTACAATGTCAGCAATTGCGTCATCTGTGCCAACTTCATGAAATTGTGTCGCCGAAAGCGATGTCCCATGCACTGCTGCCTCAGCGGTACCAAGCCGAGTGAAAATTTCTATTGCTGTTGATTCAACATCTGCATTGAGTCCCATTCGCTCAACAATCTCAATCACCTCTCTATAGGTACGCGCTGGACCGTGACCCTCGATTGGCACCGACTCATCGTGACTATGATCATGCCCGTCAGCATGAACGTGCTTATGAGTGGGTTTATTCTGGTCTGTGTCTTGCTGTCTATTATTTTGAGCATGAGTATGGGTATTACTGTCATTCTCCGTAGTGTCGTGGATGTGTGAATCGTCACTCTGTGATTTATCATCCTCGTGTGCATCACTCGCGGTCATCTCTTGATGAGCGCCATCAACTTCAGTTGATTGCTTATTTGATTGTGCAGATGTGCTCTCAGGATCAGATACAATGTGAACTCGTGTAGCAAGTATACCAGCTTTCGTTTCAGTATTGACAACATATTGAATCCCAAGGGCATCTTCGACAGGGCTAAGTGCATCTGCTGAAGCGCCGGCAGAAATGAGAGCAGCAAGAATCATATCCCCACTTGCACCCATTCGACCATCAAATACGAGTAGCGACATAATTGTTCTCTCCGCCTGTAACCACATATGCTCGCGCATTTATGATATCATTAGTGATGATAGCTTTGCAGGTGAGTCAGATCGGGTGCTTCGGGACTTTCGCGTGACCCTGATGCGGACAGAGTCATTCGGCTATCTGACAGACGACCATTTACAATCGATTCGCATGTTCACAGAATACAAGAAGAGTACTACAAGACGATTCGCTGCCGCGGGCGTCAGGGATTTGTATCTGCCGAACTGAATTTGTGGTACAGTGCCACAGTCTGAGTAAGTCATTGATTAAATCGAAAAGAGACTTATTTCAGGACCTGAAATGTGGCGGGAGGCACCCCCGCGATTCCAATTATGAACGAAGTCCAACTTGAAGTGGCGAAAGCGTACCCAAATGACTCAGGGCGCGGTATCGCCCGTCTTGACCCGGACACGCTACTCCATCTTAAACTCTCACCAGGCGATATTATCGAGATTGAAGGCGCAGATACTACTGCAGCGAAGGTATGGCGCGCCGACAGACAAGACTGGAACACTGACACTGTTCGTGTCGACGGCTTTACGAGACAAAACGCTGATGTGAGTATCGGCGAACGCGTTACCATACGGAAAGCTGAAACAACAAAAGCTGAAAAACTCGTACTAGCACCGCCTGAAGAGGCAAGCGTCCAGTTTGGCTCGGATGCTGCTGGGATGGTTAAACGACAAATTCTGAAGCGTCCGGTTGTTGAGCGTGATATCGTTCCTGTGATGTCATCGACAAATCATCCATTCATGCGCTCACCCGGTCAAGCAATCCCACTCATTGCAGTCAATACAGAACCGGATGGCGTCTGTCTGGTGACTGAAGATACAGAAGTTGAGCTCCGCGAAGAGCCGATCTCAGGATTTGAGAAAACCGGTGGTGGAATAACGTATGAAGATATCGGTGGACTCCAAAACGAGATTCAGCGCGTTCGCGAGATGGTTGAATTGCCGATGAAACACCCACAGATTTTCAAGAAATTGGGAATTGAGCCACCACAGGGTGTTTTACTTCATGGTCCACCAGGGACAGGTAAGACGCTTCTTGCAAAGGCTGTCGCCAATGAAACATCTGCAAGTTTCTTCTCAATTGCAGGTCCAGAAATTATATCGAAATATTACGGTGAATCTGAACAGCAACTCCGTGAGATATTTGAGGATGCGACTGAGGAATCACCATCAATTATCTTTATTGATGAGCTCGATTCAATCGCGCCAAAACGCGAAGATGTTACTGGAGAGGTTGAGCGCCGAGTTGTTGCACAACTGTTAACGATGATGGATGGGCTTGAAACCCGTGGGCAGGTCATTGTCATTGGCGCAACAAATCGTGTCGACAGTGTTGATCCTGCACTGCGTCGCCCAGGACGATTTGACCGCGAGATTGAAATTGGCGTACCTGATGAGGTTGGTCGGAAGGAAATCCTCCAGATTCACACCCGCGGCATGCCGCTTTCCGATGATGTCTCACTAGATTATCTTGCAGATGAGACTCATGGCTTTGTCGGCGCTGATATTGAGTCACTGACAAAGGAAGCAGCAATGAAGGCGCTACGGCGTTACCTACCAGAAATCGACCTCGATGAAGAAGATGTTCCGCCAAGCCTTATTGATCGGATGATCGTCAAGCGCGCCGACTTCAACGATGCGCTTTCTGATGTTGAGCCCTCTGCGATGCGTGAGGTGCTTGTTGAGCTGCCAAAGGTCTCGTGGGATGATGTTGGCGGACTTGAGGGTCCAACTCAGAAGGTAAAAGAAAGCGTTGAGTGGCCAATCACATCTCGTGGTCGGTTTGAACGGATGGGTATCGACGCGCCCAAAGGAGTCTTATTATATGGACCGCCAGGAACCGGAAAGACGCTCATTGCGAAGGCTGTCGCTAATGAGACGAATGCAAACTTTATCTCAGTGCGAGGTCCACAACTACTCTCAAAGTGGGTCGGTGAGTCAGAGAAGGCGATTAGACAGACATTCCGAAAAGCACGACAGGTTAGTCCGACTGTCATCTTCTTTGACGAACTCGATAGCCTTGCCCCAAGCCGAGGCGGTGGAACAGGAAACAATGTCTCTGAACGAGTTGTCAATCAGCTATTGACAGAGCTTGATGGGCTTGAAGAAAATGGAAATGTAATGGTCGTTGCTGCAACGAATCGACCGGATATGATTGATCCAGCACTCATCCGTTCAGGTCGATTCGACCGATTGGTGCTTATTGGTCAGCCTGGCGAGGAAGGTCGTGAGCAGATTCTCAAGATCCACACTCGTAACTCACCACTTGCGCCAGATGTGAGTCTCAGAGAGATTGCAGAAATAACCGATGGCTACGTTGGATCTGATCTTGAGTCGATCGCGCGCGAAGCCGCAATTGAAGCGCTTCGTGAGGATGGTGACGCACAGGAGATTGAGATGCGTCACTTCCGTAAAGCAATGGAATCCGTGCGAGCAACAATCACTGATGACCTCATGAACTATTATGAGGACATGCAGGAGGAATTCAAGGGCGGAACGCAGAATCGCCTTACTGGCGGACGACAGGATGGGCGGATTGGGTTCCAATAATAGTCACTAATAAAATAGTATGAGGAAAGATTGCTCAGTTGGAATGGACAATTATCTTCATACGGTCTTGATGCACACATTGGGATTCAATTGATGAATTCATATCAGCACTGATTACCGTTCATTAATATCCTCCCGCACCTGAAAATGCGGGTACTCTCCTTATATCATATAATAGGACATTTTTGACCTGCTGAGATGGCATCATAATCCGATCTTGATACATCGAGCACTTTGGGGTCATCTCAAAGCCCCGAAACACCCGCCCTATTTCGCCTGTAAATCAGCGATTTTCATAATATTTGATATATCCGGTAGTAACAACTTTGTTGTTCGTGACAGCGAGGCAATATCGCCTACTCAAACGCTAAATGAGTAGAGATCGTCGCCGACATGATGGATTGATTCAACGACTTTACCACTATCACCGATCAGCTCATCCCCATCAACGAGTGCCCGACCGATAGCAAGGACTTTATTATGAGTTTCTTCCACAATCAAGACAAAGTCACCGGCATCAATTGCTGTCTCAGCGTCGACAATTCCTGGTCGCATCACGTCGGCCCCATTACTCACAAATGAGATTGCCCCAGCATCGACCGTAACGACCGACCGGGTTGGATTATATCGATTCGCTCCCTGTACAGTCAGAAATGGCTCATCATCAAACCTGACGATATCGAGGTTATCGTCCGCTAACACAACATTATACGATACTCCATCAAGTTCAACGAGTTCATATGCATCTGCATCAAGCGCCACGCCAGTAGTGTGTTCAATTTCCGCTGTAAGTGTATCAATTTCATCTGTACGGAGATGATGTCTCGATTTGACTTGCATTGTCGTGCGGAAAGACATCCCAGCAAATAAGTGACCCGACACTGGTATGTGTCGATATCCTCCACTGGTGAAACGACTGTTAAAACTAAAAAATAAGTGTAGGCGGTTCATCCTGAGGGGTATGTGGGGCTCCCGGAACAGTAAAAAACAAACGACGGTTACTTGTGTCGCCTGTGGAACATCTGTTGAGCGCAAGCAAGCGCGTGAATATGATAAACAAGGCAATCGATGGGAGCGACATGGAAAAGAGTTTGAATATCTATGCAAGGGTTGCTATCGGGATTTGTGTCATCAACCCCGAGATGGACTTGAGTCGATGTTGATTGATATTGAGGAAAGTATATCACCAGAGTCCGAGTCCGAGTCCGA
>ERZ1034501.40-NODE-40-length-18034-cov-10.534957_pt1 | contig 18034 bp, 20 predicted proteins | sample MGYA00520656_ERZ1034501 | MGnify/ENA primary metagenome ERZ1034501 (study PRJEB33760, sample SAMEA4777692) | hypersaline lake metagenome | biome: hypersaline environment; feature: brines | place: Spain | collected 2014-08 | depth 0 m ... | reverse complement strand
CGATGATGAATAACCACTCTTTGGAGTTCATATCACATCCGGTGAAATTCCCCGATTAATACGCTATTTTACACCCATCCGGCGTCGACCAATAATTCACCATTAAGCAGTGACGCACCCGCGGCTCCGCGGATAGTATTGTGTGCAAGACAATTGTATTTCAATCCAGCATCCGTCACCGTCACCCCTCCAGCAGATATCTGCATACCATTACCCCGCTCACGATCAAGTCGTGGCTGCGGTCGACTTGGGTCGTCAAATACATGGATTAACTGATCAGGCGAGGACGGGAGATCTGCGCCAGGAACTGACTCCATCGCATCGATGGCTTCCTCAGCACTCACATCTGCTGTTGTCTCCGCGAAAACATTCTCGAGATGTCCATCAAGCGTTGGAATCCGATTACAGGACGCCGCGACATCCATCTCATGTAGCGAAACTGAGGCGCCGTCAAACTCACCAAGCAATTTCCGAGATTCTTGTTGCATCTTCGGTTCCTCACCACCGATGTATGGGATTGTGTTATCGATAATCTCCATTGATGTCACCCCAGAGTATCCTGCTCCCGATACCGCTTGAAGTGTTGAAACACTCACTGATTCGAGTCCAAATTGATCAAGCGCAGCAAGTGTTGGTACCATCGTAATCGTCGAACAGTTTGGGTTCTTCACAAGAGCCCCATCCCATCCTCGATTATCACGTTGTACCTCAATGAGATCCAGATGTCCAGGGTTGATTTCTGGAATTGTCAATGGAATATCCGCTGACATCCGGTCATTTGAGGAATTCGACGAAACAACATATCCTGCCTCAAGAAACGCTGGTTCAACATCAGCAGCAACGTCAGATGGTAGCGATGAAAACAGGAGATCAATATCGTCAGAAATGGCATCTGGCGTTGTCGATTTGACTGTCATTGACCCGATATTCTCGGGGATCGGTGTATTAATTCGCCATTTTGCCGCATTAGAGTATTGTTTTCCAACACTCGACTCTGAGGCAGTGAGTGCTGCAAGCTCGAATGTATCGTGGTTGGTAAGTAATTTGATGAACCGCTGTCCGACTGCACCTGTTGCACCAAGGATTCCAACGCGAACTGTCATACTGAGAGTCTGGGTGTCACTTACATAAGGCGGTTTGGATTTCTCTGCACTGAGTTGGCTGAATACATTCTAGCGGTCTATGACGGGTCTTCATTGATGTAGCAACTGAGATGATTGATGACGGATATAAGGGTGAACACTGGTGAATCCAATAATATAATACTGATATTACGAATCGTCTCAAAGAAAATAAAAAACAAGCAATCTGGAATCACTAATTAAGCTCTTTTGCTAATATAAAATCGATACATAAAGGTAACCACTGCGGATAATCTGGCGTATATGTTCAATAAGGTTCTCGTTGCTAATCGGGGAGAGATTGCCGTACGGGTGATGCGTGCCTGTGATGAATTAGGTGTTCAGACAGTCGCTGTCTACAGCGAGGCTGACCGAAACGCCGGACATGTTCAATATGCAGATGAAGCATACAACATTGGTCCAGCACGGGCAGCTGACTCATATTTAAATCATGATGCGGTTATTGCCGCCGGTAATCAGGCGGGCGCAGACGCAATTCATCCAGGATATGGGTTTTTAGCGGAGAATGCAACGTTCGCTGCGGCTGTTGAGTCAACTGATATGACGTGGATTGGTCCAAGTTCGGATGCAATGGCACAACTCGGTGAGAAGACGAAAGCCCGATCACTCATGCAATCTGCGGATGTGCCTGTTGTCCCAGGAACCACTGATCCAGTTGAATCAGCCTCTGAGGTGGAATCAATTGCGGCTGAATATGGGTATCCAGTCGCAATCAAAGCAGAGGGTGGTGGCGGGGGGCGTGGACTGCAAGTTGTTCGTGAGACTGATGATGTCGAATCAAAGCTAGAGACAGCCCAACGAGAAGGTGAGGCGTATTTTGATAATGACTCTGTGTATGTTGAGAAGTACTTAGACGAACCTCGACATATCGAAGTACAAATCATTGCTGATCATCATGGCAATGTTCGACATCTCGGCGAACGTGATTGTTCGCTACAGCGGCGTCATCAGAAGGTCATTGAGGAAGCACCTTCACCTGCATTGTCACCGGATTTACGCGATGAAATCGGCGAAGCAGCTCGTCGCGGCGTTCAAGCGGCGGCGTACACCAACGCTGGAACAGTTGAGTTCCTCGTTGAGGATGGGGAATTTTATTTTATGGAGGTCAACACGCGTATTCAGGTTGAACACACCGTTACTGAAGCAATCACAGGTATCGATATCGTGAAATGGCAACTGCGCGTTGCCGCGGGTGAACCGCTTTCTTTTGAGCAATCCGATGTGATAACTGACGGTCACGCCATCGAGTATCGAATTAACGCTGAGAGACCTGACGCAGATTTCACACCAACCACAGGCACGCTCACAACATATGACCCACCAGGTGGAATTGGTGTCCGAGTTGATGATGCCGTTCGACAAGGTGATAGCATCGGTGGTGATTATGATTCGATGATTGCAAAAGTTATTGTTAGCGCTAATAACCGGGCAGAGTGTCTTGCCCGCTCTGAGCGTGCACTCGCTGAGTTCGACATTGACGGCATTGAAACAATCATTCCGTTTCATCAACTCATGCTTACCGATGAGCGGTTCTGCAACGGAGAGCATACAACAAAATATCTTGATCACGAACTTGATCCTGAACGCATCAAGCGTGCTGTCGAGCAACGAGGTGGTTCAACGTCAGATGAGCTATCGAGTGATGATGTAGGATCGAATGATACGATTGAACGTGCATTTACTGTTGAGGTGAATAACAAACGATTTGACGTGACGCTCACTGAGGAGACAACCCCGGAAGTTCCACTGCCGGATCTGGAGAGTGACGCGTTTGAAGCTGCAAGTAGCGATTCGAACTCCCGCTCAACACGCTCTCGCCCAGACGAGGCGTTGACCGATACCGAAAATGATGCCTCTACCGTCGCCGCCGGTGATGGTGAGGAAGTGAGTGCAGATATGCAGGGGACAATTCTCTCAGTTGAAGTCACTGAAGATGACACAATCGAGGCTGGTGATGTCGTGTGTGTGCTCGAAGCAATGAAGATGGAAAATGATATTACCTGTGAACGTGGTGGAACTGTCTCACAAGTGTGTGTCTCAGCGGGCGACAGTGTCGATACCGGGGATCCAATTGTTATACTTGAGTGAATTGTATATGAATCTCTCCACCCAATCCACACTTCAAATACTGAGAGATGCTGACAATAACGGTAACGGAGTTAATTTTACTCTGGATGTAATAATGGCATCTATTACGGCTATCGTTTCGCTCACTAGTGTGACAAGTAATTGAACCAAAATAAACACCGAGTCTCGAAACATATCAATCAATGAATAAAACACGATCTCGCCTTATTGAGATGCTACATGATAGCTCCGCTCCTATGAGTGGACCAACACTCGCAACTCGTCTCAATATATCGCGGGCAGCTATCTGGAAGCATATTGAGGCGCTTCGTGATGCTGGCTTTGAGATTGACAGCGGTCCTGATGGCTATTATGTAGCCAGTGTAACAGGATATAATGGACCAGCAATCACATTTGGACTTGAGGCATCATATCGGATTGAGTATGCTGACCAATATGAGAGTACAAATGACCGCGCTCGAGAACTCGCCAAGATGGGTACTACCGATGACGTTGCTGTTGTTGCTGATGCCCAAACGGGTGGTCGCGGTCGTCTTGATCGGCAATGGTCATCTCCGAGCGGTGGTATCTGGGTGAGTCTTCTTCTTCACCCTCACTGCTCACCAGCGGAACTCCCGGTCTATACATTTGCCGCTGCCGTTGCTGTTGTCCGTGCAGTCCAACAGTGTGGAATCGATGTGAACATCAAATGGCCAAATGATGTACTTCTCTCCCGTGATACTCCAGAGATAAATCCGTCTGATGGCCGAAAAATCGCCGGGATTCTGACGGAAACCGCAGGCGAAGCAGATCAAGTCTCATGGCTTATCGTCGGCATTGGCTTAAACGCTAATGTCGATTCGACAGCGCTCCCTCCTGAAGCGACAAGTCTTCAATCAGTCATTGGGGCGGTTGACCGGCGGGCACTTCTCCAACGATTACTCAACTCATTTGCCGAACTCACAAATCCAATTGATTTAGACAATATCATAGATGCATGGCGAACACACAGCACAACGCTTAATCAGCGAGTACGCATCACAACCCCCAGAGAGACTATTGAAGGAGTTGCTGTTGATATCCAGACTCCTGGTGCGCTTATTGTACAGACCAATAATGGAATAAAAACCATTCATGCAGGTGACTGCGAACATCTCAGATCCACGGAGAAATGAGGAGCCAGTTACGATACCAAGATCCACATTCAAGTAATATCGGGGACATTCCAAAACAAGGATACCACTGCTGATTTTCCGTTGAATAAGTATATATCATAGTATCAATGGACGCTGAAGAGAACAATAGAAACTCTCTCGTAGAAATCTCATCAGAAATATCCATAGCTAGATACCACGAATATCCTCCGGCACTTTGTGATTGCTAGCAAACTGGTATAGTCTGCTACTATCCGCTACCCGAGAATGTCGGATTACCCGTCATGTATGGGATAATACGTATGCACGCTGAGTGATCGTTTTCAGTTTGTGTCGCCACCATCGGTTAGTGGTCGTCCACCTGCTGTGAGAACACTGTCTGCGAGTTCACGTGCTTCTGCCACAGAGGGTCGAGTACCATTATCAAATTCAGCACTGAGTCGCTTAACGACAGACATTACATCTGAGAGGTCGCCGCTATCAATCACATCAGCAAAGACGTCTTCATACGCGTTTGCCTCCCAATGACTAATCGCATAATCGTATTGATCCGTCTGTGTGGTAACCGCATACCGAAGTTGCCGTGTTGCATCGGACGGGTGCATGATTATCATCATAACCCACTCATACTAAAAGGTACTCGGACTCGGAATTGAGTTAATTGCCTCAATTTTAATCTTGTAGCGAGGTGTCACCGTTCTTAGCTCAAGGAGCGTATGTATACCAACCCCGTATGGACGTCGGATAATATCCCCAGAAATATCATAATCAAGCGTCTCTAGGCTCGATACGTCATATCTCGTGCGCGCTTCGACGGACTTAAAAAGCAGATGTTCCTTCGTTTTAATGAGACAGGCAGATGCCTGTTTCACTGACCCGTAGCAGCAATCCTGCGTACTACGGAGGTGAATAATGGCAGATACGATAACTGATGCAGTCTCGCGCGCGATTGATGAGGCACCGACACGGAACTTCCGTGAAACGGTTGACCTCGCTGTCAATCTTCGCGATCTTGACTTAAACGATCCGTCGAACCGTGTTGATGAGTCTGTGGTCCTGCCCGCTGGAACCGGTCAGGAAACACAAATTGTTGTCTTTGCAAGTGGCGAAACCGCCCTTCGAGCTGAGGATGTCGCTGATCAGGTACTCAGCGGAGACGAACTCGAAGAGTTAGGTGATGATGACGACGCTGCAAAGGACCTCGCAGACGAGATTGATTTCTTTGTTGCTGAGGCAGGCATGATGCAAGATATCGGTCGATTCCTTGGGACCATTCTTGGTCCACGTGGAAAGATGCCAACCCCTTTGCAGCCCGATGATGATGTTGTTGAGACGGTTAACCGAATGCAAAATACCGTCCAGATTCGCTCACGCGAGCGTCGAACATTCCACACCCGTGTCGGTGCTCAGGACATGGACTCTGAGGAGATCGCTGACAATGTCGATGTTATTATCCGTCGACTTGAGGCGACTCTTGAAAAAGGTCCATTAAATATCGACTCAATGTATGTTAAAACGACAATGGGACCGGCTGTCGAGGTGCCTGCATGAGCAATAGTGCTACCGCAGCCGCGCGCAGAACCGATACAATTCCTGAGTGGAAACGTGAGGAAGTTGATGAACTCGTTTCTTTCATTGACCAGTATGATTCCATTGGGATTGTCAATGTCGCTGGAATACCAAGTCGGCAACTTCAGAGTATGCGCCGTGACCTCTATGGAAGCGCCGCAATACGGATGAGCCGAAACACACTCACTACCCGTGCGCTCGAAGAGGTTGCTGATGGCTGTGAGGAACTTACTACGTTCGTTGCTGGACAAGTTGCGCTTGTCGGCACGAATGACAATCCATTTGGATTGTACAAGCAACTTGAGGCATCAAAGACACCAGCACCAATCAGTGCTGGTGAGGTCGCACCAAATGATATCGTTATTCCTGAAGGCGATACAGGTGTTGACCCTGGACCATTTGTTGGGGAACTTCAGCAAGTTGGCGCATCTGCACGGATTATGGATGGGTCAATCAAGGTCACTGAGGAATCACAGGTGCTTGATTCCGGAGAAGAAGTCTCCAGTGAGCTTTCAGGTGTTCTTGCTGAACTTGGAATCGAACCAAAAGAGGTCGGTCTTGACCTTCGCGGTGTCTTTGCTGATGATGTTCTTTTCGAGCCGGATGAGCTTGAATTAGACATTGACGCATATCAAAGCGACATTCAATCGGCTGCTGCAGGAGCACGCAATCTTTCGGTCAATGCGAGTTATCCGACCGCACAAACAACACCGACATTGCTCGCAAACGCCGTAAGCGATGCAAAAGCACTCGGTGTATCTGCTAGTATTGAGGATCCAGCAGTATTACCGGATCTCATTGCAAAGGCAGACGCACAAGTGCAGTCAATCGCAGCGAATATCGACGATGAGGATGCGCTCCCAGAGGAGCTACAGGATATTGAAACGCCTGTTCAGCCGGATGCATCATCAACGACTGATCAAGATGTAGATCAAGAAACGAATGCGGGCTCTGATGCTGATAGTGATGAGTCTGCAGATGGTGATGATGAGGCGGCTGATACTGACGACGATGATGACGATGGCGATGACGGCGCTGAAGGTCTTGGTGCGATGTTCGGCTGAATCCACGGATAGACAAACAGCCACTTATCTCATCACACGTCGTACCGGCACACAGACATCACACAGAAGATAAAATAAAATCACGAATATCACAAAACGAGGAATACGAAAATGGAATACATTTACGCAGCTCTTACACTGAATGAATCAGGCGAATCGATTACCGAAGATGCCGTCACAGAAGTGCTTGAAGCAGCTGGAGTCGATGTTGAGGACTCCCGCGTCAAAGCACTTGTCGCCGCACTTGAAGATGTCGACATTGAGGAAGCCATTGACACGGCTGCCGCAGCCCCCGCTCCTGCAGCAGGTGCTGGTGCTGCAAGTGAAGCTGAAGTTGAGGACGAAGCTGATACCGACGAGGAAGAACCAGACGAGACAGAGGAAGAAGAAGCCGATGAAGCAGATGATGAAGATGATGAAGCCTCTGGTGAAGGGCTTGGTAACCTCTTCGGCTAATAATAACCTGGTAACAGTCATTTCTGGTTGTAAACCGAGGTAACCGTTGTCAATCGCCGTGATGGCATGTGCAGTATATAGAACCGGTATCTCGGGGCTTGATGATGTGCAGTCGATATCTATACCCACGCTTATTTTAATAATATCACAGACCATTGGATACTGACATATCCTAATGAGTGTATAGAATAGGTTGATGTAGTAATCCGTCAGCAATCCTCATTACTGTGACAGTTATACCCGCTGTAGAATCATTATTAATATCAATATCAGCCTCAACCTCAGCCTCGACAGCGACGTTACCGATATTTCTGCCACTGGCAATTGAGGGGTCTCACATCACCGCAGCAGCGGCGATTCTTGGATATGCATGTCTTGGTGCAACACTCGGCACTTGTACAGGGCTTGTTCCAGGATTCCATGTTAACAGCGTTGCATTTTTACTTGTTGGGATTGCGCCAACACTTCCAGGCTCACCTGTCGCTGTCGGTGCAGCTGTTCTTGCAGGCGGTATTGTACATACATTTCTTTCTGTTGTCCCCGGGCTTGTTCTTGGTGTCCCTGAGGCGGCGACTGCACCCGGTGTTCTTCCTGGACATCGACTTGTACTCAATGGCTGTGGGCATGAAGCAATTCGATTATCAGCGCTTGGAAGTGCAATTGCTTTGGTTGTTGCAGTAACCCTTGCACTTCCACTGTCATGGATAATCTCCGCTGGAGAGCAGCATCTGCGATCGGTTCTTCCGGTGCTCTTGATTGGCGTTGCGCTTGCGCTTGCTGGGACTGAATCGACATGGAAAGCTCGTATTGGTGGTCTTTGTTGTGCTGTTCTTGCAACGGGATTCGGCATTCTCACGCTTGATTTGCCTGCTGCAGGACCAATTGCCCCACCTGGAGCTGAGTCAATGCTTGGACCAATCTTTGCAGGGTTGTTTGGTACGCCAGTACTATTAGATGCACTTGGGAGCGATGGAGAAATCCCCCCACAACAACGAAGTGCTGTCGGACTTTCAGGGAAAAAAACAGTGCGAGCAGCACTTGCTGGTGCTGGTGGTGGAGCACTTGTTGGGTATCTTCCAGGGGTTTCAGCCGGAGTGGCAGCGACACTTGCACTTGGGGGAGCAGGCGGTGAGACTGATGCAGATGAGACAGATCGACCATATGTTGTTGCAACAAGCGGGGCTGATACAGCGACAGCCGTCTTCGCCGTTGCATCATTAGTTGTGTTGGGGTCACCACGTAGTGGGGTAACGGTGGCGCTTTCAACACTTGGAGAGGTGAGTGGTGAGGCACCAGCCGGTCTTCTCACACTACTGTTGATTGTTATCTTTGCCGCATCACTCGGTATCGTGCTGTTAGTGACTGTTGGTGAATGGTATCTCACCGTTGTTCGACGTCTACCACGTCAGCCGCTCGTCGGCTGTGTATTAATATTTATCACCGGGCTTGCAGTCGGATTTGGTGGTCTTCTTGGTGGTGCTGTGTTTTCTCTCTCAACGCTTATTGGGCTCATTCCACCACGTATTGGCGTCCGTCGTGTCCATCTCATGGGTGTTTTGCTGGGGCCCGTTGCACTCATGTGATTATCCATTGCTGATGTCGAACAGTCATTTTGATGAATTCCTTGATAACGATGATATCTCATCTATTTCTTCATTACTTTCTCACGAAGTGCAGCTGTTGGCTTTATGAACTGCGAGCTGTGAGTATTTCAGGAGTGATGAAAAGAAACGGTTAAACCTCACTGGCTGGTCTATGGGAGTATATGAGTCAGTCCGACCAGCGACACGCCAGACAATGTGTGTCCTGCGGTATCAACATTTCTGGGATGAGTGCTGCTACGTTCGATTGCCCAGAGTGTGGGTGTGATATTTCACGATGCTCGAAGTGTCGAAAGCAAAGCAATCTGTATGAATGTCCTGATTGTGGATTCAGAGGACCCTAACAATGGGAAAGGTAGCTGCAAAGATCAAGGTCATGCCAGACAGCCCTGATATTGATCTTGATGAACTCCAAGAACGACTTGAACAATCGCTACCAGAAGGCGCGAAAATAAATGGGTTTGAACGAGATGACGTAGCGTTTGGGCTCGTTGCACTTCTTCCGACAGTCATTGTCCCGGATGACGCCGGTGGGACCGAGGCTGTTGAGGAGTCATTTGGCGACGTCACTGGTGTCGAAAGCGTTGCCGTTGAGAATGTCGGTCGCATCTGATGCAATGATGTGCGCGCAGCACTGTAGTGGACACTGAACTCTACGCGATTAGCCACTCACCAGTTTCACGTTCGCTCCTTTTTCATCTTTCTTCTTTCTTGTTTTCACTTCTCATGCGCACTGAATCGAATGTGTGTATAGGAATTCATATTTAATGTGCTCAGAGCCAGGTTTGATCTATTAGCCTTGACGCCACAACATCCCCAAGCCAACGACTGGTGATAGAATAAACCCGACTCCGAGTCCGACGAATAACGGCACAGCTCCGTCGACTGGGAACGCCCACATTCCAATGACTCCACCGACCGCGCCAATTAGGAGTGCTGCTGAGACGCCGAGTCCAAATGTTTCAACTTTTGAACTTGAATCATCGTGCATTGCTTCTCCGGTATCTTCAGTATGTACAACGGTCTCGCCAGGAAGTTGCTCGGTCCCGCCTGCGTAATCTTGCGCCATGGTTACGTTATATTACAGCGGATGGCTTAATTTTTGCTTGCGGTTTCCCCACATTCAACATGCTATTAGATCAGCCACGGAACGTGCGTTTTATACATTTGTCGAGGATAGAACCAACAATAATGCCAAGTTCGAACGGTCCAATGACTGGAACTCGCGATAAACTTTCGAACTCCCCGCGCGAACGAGGGATGTCACCACCTCAGCGAGCGATTCAAGAATATGATGAAGGACAAAAAGTCCACCTTCGAATTGACCCAAGCGTTCGTGAAGGTCGATTCCATCCCCGGTTTAACGGTCATACTGGAGAGGTAACTGGAAAACAAGGACGAGCATTCAAAATTAAGATTATTGACGGTGGAAAAGAAAAAACGCTCATCGCGCGCCCAGCACATCTCCGCGCTCAAGAATAAGACATGAGCGTGCGACGATACGAATGTGCACTCCGCTCTCACACTGATCTCATAAGTCCTGATCATACCATAGCCCTCGCTGCCGTCAATATCACAGCTACCCTCAATACACATGACAATTTTTAAAGAAAAACTCGATGATGACTATCAGACCGTTTCGGAAGTCAAACTATTACTTCAAAATATTGAGGCCGAACGTGCTGCTGAGGCTGACCGTGACCTTCGATATGAACTCGCGCGTGCCATCGAACATGTAAATAGATTTGCTGATCTTGATCCGTCAGATTCACGCGAACTTGTTGATGAACTACTCACTGAGGAGAAAGTCGATGAACCGACAGCAATCAAAATTGCTGATCTCCTTCCACAGGATCGCGATGAACTTCGCGCCGTCTTTGCTCAAGAACGATATGCACTTAATGGCGACGAACTAGATGCAATCCTCAACACTGTCAAAAAGTACGCATAAAATAATCAGCATAACGACATATTACGGTACTGAGTGGATGATGTTGGTGCATCCAATCTGCTTCCTGCCTCATTATTTAAGTGTACACTCGGCGTACATATTGTCATAACCATGACCGAGAGCCAGGACGCCGACGCTAATTCCGTCGATAAGTCGGATCAAAGTGACGGTCGTAATACGAGTGCGGACGCTGAGACAGATATCCGGCATGCGGTTATTCTTGATCATCTGCCACATGGGCGCGCTGATAATAATCGCCCGCGACATCAGCGTGACCCACTAGCATATGGCCTTGGAGAACGCGATTTCCGGTTATATGAGTTGACGCTTGATGCAGACGCAGATATCGATATCTCAATTGGTGATCGTGTTGTTGTTGGTCCGACTGAAGCCCGTGAGTTGGTCGATGAATTTCGACAAATAAGCTATGCAGACCTATCCAACACCGCACAGAACGAGGTTGAGTACGCGGTTGAAGACATCATCAAAACAAACGAACGTCGATTTGTCGACTTCTATAACGATGCTCAACCAATCACGCTTCGACTTCATCAATTGAACCTACTTCCAGGGATTGGCAAGAAACTTCGAAACAATATCCTTGATCAGCGAAAGCGTGGACCGTTTGAAAGCTTCGATGAAATAGAAGAACGGGTAGCAGGGCTTCATCATCCGTCTTCTGTACTCAAGGATCGAATTCTTGAGGAGCTGCACGAGGACGATCTGAAATATAATGTTTTTGTCGCACCAAGTGAATAAACTATTTCACCCTACTCGCTCCCTCATGCGGTGCGCTCGGTCGCTCCTTGAGGACTCCTCTTTCAGCCTGTTAAATTACAGATTAATGATATAATATAGTCCAATTTCCGATACGAAAGAATTCATCATAGTATGTATGACTCTATTTCTATCGAAGAATACGAAATAACTCATGCATCTGTTATCTATTAATCATCAGCGCGCGCTGGCTCACCATCGGATGCAGCTTCCTGTTTTGATTCATTTTTTTGATTTGTTGCGTCTGCCCCTGTATCGGGTCCAGCGATGACTGGTCGCGTGACATCGCGGTCACTATCCTCATTATCAATATCGTATGGATATGAGCCTGTGACACATCCAAGACAAAGATCCGAGCGATGTTCACCAAGCACGTCTGCAACCGCATCAACAGAGAGATATCCCAAGCTGTCAGCATCAATTTCTGCGCGAATCTCCTCAGTCGATTTATCAGCAGCAATGAGTTCATCACGTGAGGCCATATCAATTCCCATATAGCAGGGAGCAATAATCTGTGGAGCGCCAATCCGAACATGGACCTCAGACGCACCAGCATCGCGGAGAAGTTGAACAAGTTGCCGTGATGTTGTTCCTCGGACGATACTATCATCGATAATTGTCACTGATCGCCCTTCAACAGTGCTTTTGATTGGATTCAGCTTTAGCCGGACAGCGCGTTCACGCTCATCCTGCGTTGGCATAATAAATGTCCGACCGACATACCGATTTTTCATTAATCCCTCAGCAAACTCAATCGCATCGTCATTTGTACTGGTTGTCTCTCGAATATCACCATCAGCAGTCGTTTCATTCGCCGCATCGGCATATCCTGAGGCAAACGCACGACCTGAATCGGGGACAGGCATAACAACGTCTGTCTCAACTCCTTGTTCAGCCCATAGTTTTCGACCAAGATTCCGTCGCGCTTCATACACAAGTGTCTCATTGATTACTGAATCTGGTCGGGCAAAATAAACATGCTCAAAGAAGCAGTGTGCCGTATTTTGACGATCAGTGAGTTGATATGACTCAAATCCAGAGCCGTCAGCATCAAGTACAACAAGCTCGCCCGGTCGGACATCCCTAACAAGCTCACCATCAAGCGTGTCAATCGCAGCAGACTCTGAGGCAACAACATATCCATCCTCAACCTCACCAATACAAAGCGGGCGGTTCCCTTCGGGGTCACGGACAGCAAGCACAGTCTCATCATGCATAATAGTCAGTGCATATGACCCGTGAATTCGCTCCATGGTTTGCTTGACAGCACGAACGAGATCTGCCTCAAGCAGGTTGCGAGCAAGTTCGTGCGCAATAACCTCGGTATCACCATCTGAGGTAAATGCGTGACCGAGTGACTCGAGTTCATCGCGAATCTCATCCGCATTAACAAGATTCCCATTATGCGAAAGCCCAAGCGAGCCAGATTTGAATGAAACAGAAAATGGCTGTGCACAACAGGCGTTGACACCGCCAGAGGTTGGATACCGAACATGCCCAATCCCCGTTCCGCCTGCGAGCGTGTTGAGATCTGATTCATCAAACGCATCACCGACGAGCCCCATCTCTACGTGGCTGTGTTGTTGGAATCCATCGTGCGTGACAATCCCTGCAGACTCCTGTCCACGGTGTTGTAACGCGTATAATGAGTAATACAGGGGTCGTGCAGCACGACGGTCCGTGAGTGCAACACCAACAACACCACATTTCTCGGTTGGTCCGGACCCCGAATTTGTCTGTCTCTGTGTTTGTTGTTTATCTTCTGAAGAGCTAATTTTCGACGGTTGTGAAATCGGGACTGACGTCCCCGAGTTAAGTGATGATGCTGATTTTAGATCGGTCGTTTGATCGATTGCATTGCTGTGGTTATTATCCGCATTATGATCACTTTCATTCCCAGCCTTAATTTTAGTCTTAGTCTTAGTCTCAATCTTATCCTCTGTACTAATATCGTCACGATCTGCTGATAGTTGAGATAGTACTTCAGAATCTAGTTCTTTGGTTTTATGTGCGCCTGCGTCTGCGCCTGCGTCTCCGCCTCCGCCTGTCTCCGCGTCTGGATTAGCGTCCGGTTTTGTTTCGGATTTCGATTCCGTTCCTGACTCTATCGCACGTCCGGGTGTGGGGGTCACGTCCCGCCCGTCAGACATACATAATCGTACAATCGCTAGGGGCTAAAAACCCGTTCATATGCTGTCTTCGACCATCAGATGAGGATAATATATGCATGATCATGCATATGTATAGGTCAATCAGTATTATAGCGTGGTTTATTCATGATTCAATTGAATATATCAGGGATATGATGATTCACGATGGTGTAATCGACTTTCATCTTCGATATGGTACAGACCACAACGGCATACACATTCGGCGTCTCTGTCTGATCATGAATCGTCCATGTACGCATATCATGTATCTCGGCAATAGGTGTACCGTTCAAAAAAGTCAATTTACGGAAGTATAAGAAGAAAACCCCGCTGTGGGGACGAATCCAACAGTCGATGACATAACCCACTGAGCTTGGAATCCTCGCGTTTTCGCGCCGGGAGGATGTCAATACACATCCGATTATGAGACTAGCGGCAAATACAATATGGCATGATATTGATTCGACTTTTAATCATCGAATCGTACCCGATGAGCTGGGATGTGGACGCCTACCTCAATCCAATGAGTAGTTCAGCATATTCCCAATATCCCCGAATTTGATCTCCAGATACGATCAGGGATGACGGCACATCAAGTTATTTCAGTATAATTACGGATAGATTCCTCTACTTATTAGGAGAGTATACATATTCAACCTCTCAGTTAGTTATTGAATGTCCTTCGAAGGCGTCACAGAAAAAGTGTATTCAGTTATCGCCAGTCTTTGAACTCCACTCATAATCACGTCGTTTTGCGGATTTCCCAAAGCCACAGGACGAGCAGACCTTCTTTTTAGTATGGTAGGATTTCTCCCCACATCGACGACACTTCACATGCGTTGTCGTGTTTTTCTTCCCTTGACTTGGAGTACCAGCACCAGTCATACGTTAATTGTAACGATGTTATCGCCGCGTATAATCGTTGTGTCTTCAACTTCTGTGACGTCTAACGTACCTGGATCCACAGTCTCAGACGCCATCGCCGGGTCAAGCACAGCGTTCATATGCTGATCATATCCCGCAAGTGTGCCATGATAAGCACTTCCGTCTTTAAGTGTGATAGTGACAGTATCATCAAGCGCAGCTTCAAGAACGTCAAGAGGTCGTCCGCTCATACCTGATGCCGTTCAGTATCGATAATAAATGTGCCGAAGGAACCTGAGCGTCTTATATATACATATTAATTAGCTATGTCGTAGTATATCCAATATTAACAGTGGAGTTGACCCACGTAGTTTTTACCATGTGGTCAAATATATACTACTACCAACGCTCCCGCGGGTAAGTGCGCTAGAGCGGTTTAGTGCACGCGGGACCGACGACCAACGTGCTGTAAGACGCCGGGGCCGATCGATCCCACATCGTGCCGTAATGCAGTATCACAGTATCGCGTGGCGTGTAGTGTCGAGATGAACCATCAGTTGTCAAACTCATGCATATGCTTCGGATGACTTCATATCAACACATGTCCGTATTTGATGCTGCCACTGCAGACCAGTGGGCTATCTTCGATTATGATCGAGATGGAACATGTGGTATACTGAATATACTGCTGCAGATTATAATTACGACCACGAGTATGAGTATGAGTATGAACACAAATACGAACACGAACAGATAATTAGACGATAACGAAGACGGGAGCATTTCAGTGAGCACTTTCGCCACAATAGTGGCTTTCGATGCTCGGATTCAATTATGGAAATCGAAATTGCAACAATCGGCGGATATGAAGAAGTCGGTCGACAGATGACGGCTGTCCGAACAGGCGACGATATCGTCATCTTTGATATGGGGCTGAATCTTAGTCAGGTCCTCATCCACGATAATGTGGAGACCGAAACGATGCATAGTCTTGATCTAATTGACATGGGCGCAATTCCAGATGATCGGATTATGTCCGATCTTGAGGGTGATGTGCAAGCAATCGTCCCAACTCATGGTCATCTTGACCATATTGGCGCGCTTTCAAAGCTTGCCCATCGATATGACGCTCCAATTGTCGGCTCACCATTCACGATCGAGTTAGTAAAACAACAAATTGACAGTGAAAATAAATTTAATGTTAATAATGACCTGCTGAAAATGTCCGCAGGCGAAGCAATGTCGATTGGTGAGAGTGGGAATGTTGAACTTGAATTTGTTCATGTCACACATTCGATTATTGATGCAATCAATCCAGTCATTCACACACCTGAGGGAGCCATTGTCTATGGTCTCGATAAACGCATCGATCACTCACCAGTCTTAGAGGATCCTATAGATATGAAACGGTTCCGCGAGATTGGACGTGAGGATAATGGTGTTCTTTGTTATATTGAGGATTGTACGAACGCGGGTCGAAAGGGACGCACTCCGTCTGAGTCACATGCTCGGTCTCATCTTGAGGACACAATCAGATCAATCGAAGATTATGATGGCGGGATCGTTGCAACGACGTTCTCATCACATGTGTCTCGTGTCTCATCGCTTGTCGAATTTGCAAAAGATATTGACCGACAGCCCGTACTTCTCGGTCGGTCGATGGAAAAATACTCTGGAGCTGCAGAACGACTTGGATTTGTTGACCTTCCAGATGATGTTGGAATGTATGGTCATCGAAAGTCTGTTGATCGGACATTTAAACGCATCATGAAAGAAGGCAAAGAGAATTATCTCCCAATCGTAACCGGTCATCAAGGTGAGCCTCGAGCAATGCTTACACGAATGGGACGTGGTGAAACGCCATTTGAGCTTGAAAATGGTGATAAGGTTATTTTCTCTGCACGAGTGATTCCTGAACCAACGAATGAAGGTCAGCGCTATCAATCTGAACGCCTTCTAAAGATGCAGGGTGCACGAATTTATGATGAAATCCACGTCTCAGGTCATCTACGCGAGGAAGGACATTATCAGATGCTTGATGCGCTTCAGCCACAACATATCATCCCAGCTCATCAAAATCTTGAGGGGCTGTCACCATATGTTGACCTCGCTGAGTCACAGGGATATGCACTCGGTCGCGACCTCCATGTGACGCGTAACGGCAATATTGTTCAGCTGGTGGGGTAAAATGAGTTCGGACGCGACGGAGGAACGGGTGCTCGAGGCTGTGCGTGCACGCCGGACGCTCGTCAACGATGCCTTGGACACGGATGTCCCGATGCAGTCACCCGAACGACTCTATGAAGCAACGCGGTATTTGCTTGAGGCTGGCGGGAAGCGTCTTCGTCCGACTGTGGCATTACTGACTGCCGAATCGCTTGCCGATGTTGACCCACTGACAGCCGATTATCGGTCATTCCCTGCACTTGATGGGAGTGAAGTTGATGTCATGTCCGCAGCGACGAGTATCGAGGTCATTCAATCATTTACATTGATCCATGATGATATTATGGACGATGATGACCTCCGTCGCGGTGTTCCCGCAGTCCATCGCGAGTATGACACCGAGACGGCAATTCTTGCTGGCGATACGCTCTATGCAAAGGCATTTGAGTTGCTCTCAAATACTGGTGCAGATCCAGCAAACGGTGTTGCTGCTGTGAGTCGGCTTGCAACAACATGCACACAAATCTGTGAGGGTCAAGCACTCGATGTTGAGTTTGAACACCGTGATGCGGTTCTTCCTGAAGAGTATCTTGAAATGGTTGAACTCAAAACGGCTGTGCTGTATGGCGCTGCAACCTCAACAACAGCATTGTTATTGGATGCAGACGCGGATGTTGTCGATGCATTGTATCAATATGGTATTGATGCCGGTCGAGCATTTCAGATTCAAGATGATGTACTAGATCTTACTGTTCCCTCTGAGCAATTGGGCAAGCAACGTGGGTCAGATCTGATTGAGAATAAAGAGACACTAATTACGCTTCATGCACGCCAGCAAGGCATTGATGTTGAATCGCTACTTGAATCGACTGATATTGATGCTGTCTCGGAAGCAGCCGTCGAAAATGCCGTCGCAACACTCGATGAGGCTGGTTCAATTGAATATGCGAGTAACACCGCAACAGATCTGGTTGAGCGGGCGAAAAACCATCTTGAGGTACTTCCGGATAATGATGCGCGCTCGCTTTTATGCGATATTGCTGATTATCTAATTACACGAGGATACTAAAATC
>ERZ1034501.38-NODE-38-length-18267-cov-10.474742_pt1 | contig 18267 bp, 16 predicted proteins | sample MGYA00520656_ERZ1034501 | MGnify/ENA primary metagenome ERZ1034501 (study PRJEB33760, sample SAMEA4777692) | hypersaline lake metagenome | biome: hypersaline environment; feature: brines | place: Spain | collected 2014-08 | depth 0 m ... | reverse complement strand
CGGCATTCTCGGGTCGATCAGGTCGCTTCGTGCGAGGAATTGCGTAGTGCAGCCCCAACTCGTCTAAGAATGTCGGTAGGTAGTTTGGGTGGTATTCGACGTTGAACTCATTGTTGAGGAGTTGCTGAATCTCCTGTTTCCTCCATGGCTGATCCTCGCGGAGTAATTCAATGAGCTCATGTCGTTCAGCCTGATCGAGCTTCGGGGGCTGACCGCCCCCGAAGTTCGGTGTAAGCTTTCCGAGTCCGCCTTCGGACGTCACGTTGATGAGATAGCTGTTGCGTGTGGAGTAACGCGAAAAGAAAGCGAACGACCGCGCGGTAGTCGCGGTCGTTCGTGTAGCGGGAGAATGTGGAGGCAGCCACTGCTTGGAGTTGTTTGTCAGTCTCAGTTTTGTCCGCAAGTTCGGCGAGGGAACTTGGTGGATTAAGTCCTTCGCGGACGGCGACCATGAGGTGGTTGTCAAAGTCGTAACTCTTGCTGTGTTTGCCGATATCGAACTCGTCGGCAGTGGACTCGCTGTCGACTACGTCGGGCAGCGAGTACAGTTCCCTCGAAACAGAGTATATAGAATTGACGTTGACTGCGTTTGTTTTTCCTGATGACGGTTCTGACCTTTGACCACCAATCATAGACATCAGGTCGTCACTACCGGCTCACGCTGGCTTTAGATACTCGAAAAGCGACAAGTAAATGACGCATCCACCTCTAATTGTATAAATGCATATATTTAATACCGCTTAGACAGAACTGACATATTTCCTAGTAAAAATACTGCAGTAGCTATAATCAAATGCATAATATATAATTACATTACGCAATACCTTGTGCAATCGCTGCTAAATATAGTTGCATCTTTGATCTAGGTAATATCAAAAGAACAGCGATATATACTAATATCAATCAAATTGTAATAAGAAGCCTACTCTAATAGTATCGATTTACACTCAACGCTACTTCTTTTTTATCCTATCAATTAGAAAAATATACTTGGAAAATAGGGTATTGTATATACAATTATCAGGTTATTTTAAATTCAAATCCATAAATTGAGATATCAATATAGTTTGAGCACGGGGCTCGTCAGACAGTTCGCGATTGATACTGTATTTAATGATGAGCGATATAGTAATATTGAGTACGGACGACTATTATCTGTGGAGTGTTTCGTCAGTGAATTACCCTACCCTACTCCGCTATCGATCCGTCGAGGGTGGGGCTTCTGTGCTCTTGCATCGGACTTTCTGTTTCTGTGACAGTATTTGCAAGTGGTACGTCCGGATGACGCGTACCCACAGTGATACCAGTCTCCACAGACGTTCTGAGTCGGACTGTCCCAGCCCTACGTAATAGTGACGACGATAACTCAAGCTGACCGTGGTTAGTATCCCGCTCTAAGTCAGTCTGATGAATACTGCTCGTCACAATTTAGTGTTAAAAAGCATGCTAGTCATTACTTGGCAAGATAATGCAAGCGGTATCCCCTCCCTACTCGTTCGTTTCACTCACTCCTTGAGGAAGAGGACTTAGCCTCGTAATTATTAAAATTCAAGAGAATAATAAATATTAGTTATATTAAATACCAAGTGAATATTTCTACAGATCATATTCAAGGGTGAACGTTCAATATCTTCAGTACGTGTGTTCTATATATCATGTCCTCACAGGACTCATCCACAGATCAATGTCCACGTTCACGTTCACTTGAGGAGTTACCAGTAACGGATGCTGGTCAACCCACTGAGTCGACAACGCGTCAAACAATGTGTACGGATACTGTATCGGATATTGATGCAGGGTGGACACCATACTTTCGATATGACACAATCTATGCGGATCAACGCGCTGCAATTGAGTCATTTTTAGATACTCTTGGAGAGCAGGGCTATTATCTGAAAGAGGGTGCATGTGGAACTGGCAAGACACTCGCTGCGATAACAGCGAGCATTCATGCAATCCGAAATCCTAAGCAATTGAACGATCGGTCACCGACAAATGCATCCGCTCCAGAGTATGATCGAGTAATAGCTGTCACGCCGGTCAAGAAACAGCTTCAACAATTTATTGCCGAATTACGTGGCATAAATGCAACACTTCCAGCGGAGACGGACCCGATACAGACGGTCGTCTTGCGAGGACAAGCTGATATGATGGCGATCAGGAACGCAGAGCTCCCAAAAACAGACACTCAAGAAGCAACCCAGGATCTTCGTGCCACTACGAGAGAGGTCATTCGATTCAATAGTGATATTCCACTTGACTGGCCAGATAATCTTAGCCCCCCAGCGTACTCAATGGCTGAGTATGATTGGTCAACCCCGAGTGAGGGGGCGGTACAGGCGCAAGAAAATCATCAGTATGATCCAAACAGAGCGGAGGCTATCAGACATATTGTTGCACAATTAGAGCCGCGAGATACAGAAAGTAACGCACAATTGTGTATTGATGGTATTGAGACCCCGTATCCACAGCATGTCCCGCATACCTCAGAAATTGTCGATTCAACTCGGCTTGACTCTAATTATAATCAATTACCATCGGATCTACAAGGTCGATTTGACCCATTCTATGCGGCGACACTCGCAGGATTACAGGAATCAATCGTTGAGTTTGCGGATGCTCCATCTCATGTTATCGATAAACAAACACTGTTTGAGGCAACGGTCGCGAGTGGATGCTGTCCTCATGAATTAATGTGCATTCTTGCACAGCAGGCAGATGTTATTATCGGGAATTATAATCACCTGCTTGATCCCGAAACTCGGTATTTGACTGATAGAAAACTAGGGTTGCTTAATGAGCGAACAATTGCAATTATCGATGAAGCACATCAACTTGAGGAGCGTAGTCGAGATAATCTTTCCACATCAGTTGATCTGTATACCCTCATGAAAGCTCGTAACGATGTTAGAATTGCCCGTCAATATGCGAGTGGCAGCATTGTCGACAGCCCGACTCCAAATCTTCCTCGTGAGGATGCGGAACTAGCGCAGAAAATTGTCGAAGACGGAGCAAAGTTGAGAACGAGCGGGATTGAGGTTGAGGAATTGCGAGCTGTGGAGAAACTATTGAATATTGCAAAGCAGAGACTCATCGACGCAAGCGAAACAATTGATGCAGTAGGTCTGATACATCGATTCGGGCAAGAGGATTCGGAAGCACAAAGCCGGGAAATAAAATCACTGGTTGATCCGAATAATCTTAATTGGGGAGATCAATTAACAAGAGATCTTGAGAGAGACGAATCCATCTCAATGTCGGTAATGCAAGGCGCGGAGCGAATCATGAGCCGATTAGAAAAGGTATTTACTGCATTCACCGAGCACGGGATTCTCAACCGAACACCACAGGGTCAAGAGGTAGGGGCGTTCTTCCAACAGTGGGCACAGGCTCCGCATGCGGTATACCACCCGGAAGTTCGCGTTATTCCATCACAAAAGGAGTCATTTCCAGACCAGTTCCCAGCGTGGGTCGAACACTGGACGCCGGAGTTGCGATTATTTAATTGTATTCCAAAGCGCGAATTGCGAAGAGTGTTCTCTGAACTTGGGAGCGGGATATTGATGAGTGCAACTCTTCGCCCAAAGGAGCCATTTCGTGAATCGATTGGTATTGATGCCGTGCCACAACTTGGTGAATTAGACACAAAGGTGCAATCTACGGAAGATGAAATGACACTTCGGATGAATGGGATTACAGATGAAATGACTGAGGATGTCGAAACCCGACCAACGACATTCGACCGATTTCCGCTTCGCTTCTCGCCGGAGAATCGACTGTCTGTCGTGGTCGACCTCCCGAAATTCACGAAAGCCAATCGTGGTGAGCGAGAGACTAATCATCAGGCAATGACCGATATTCGCGAGCAGTATGCCGAGGTGATCGCACAAGTAGCACGGACGGAGGGTAATATCCTCATTGCAATGCCGAGTTACAGCGAGGCTGCATGGGCGCATGAATATCTTAGAACATTGTCAATCGAAAAGCGCTGTTTTGTTGATAAATCCAGTACAGCTGACGAGACCGACATGTTGTTATCTAAGTTCTTCGAGTCAGGAGATGCGATTCTTTGCACCAGCCTCCGTGGTACAATCACAGAAGGTGTTGATTTTGACGGTGAAAAGCTTCATACATGTCTATCAGTCGGAGTACCACTGGCTCCGCCGAGTTCAGAGATGGATGCAGTTGAGATCGCATATCAGCGAGCAATCACTGAAACAGGTGGTCAGGAGGCGGCTCGGCTAATCCCATCAACACGGAGGGTTCGACAGTCTGTGGGGCGTGTGATCCGTGGTGTGAATGAGACTGGTGTTCGTATTCTGGCGGATGAGCGGTATGGGACGAGTGACAGCACGAATCTCCGTAGGTATCTCTCACCACAGCAACAGCGAGAATTCACACCGGTCGAATATACCGACCTGGGAGGTGCAATCACACGATTCTGGCAGTATCACAAATAGTTCTTATCAAGTTTATAAGCCAATTTATATAAAATAAATTGTACTTGAGTCGCTAGCTGGGAAACCAACTCATTGGATAAGAGCGGCACTGTCAGAACTCATCCGATATGTGTATTTCAACGCTAGAATTTGGATATCCAGACATATGAAATACAACCTGATGAGTTATTTCTTGGGTTTGATGCATAATTCACGCTATATCTATAGTAAAATACTGTTCGGATTGATAAAACAGAATCCTGGTAACTTAGCTATGTGACGCCTAAATATGATTCAGATCCGACTGATATGTCAAATACAAATAGACCGTACGATATCGTCGTTTGGGGTGCAACTGGGTTTACAGGAAAATTAGTGTCTGAGTATCTCACAGAGCAATACACGCAAGATACTGTTTCACTGGCACTTGGTGGGCGAAGTGCAGATCGTCTTGATTCAATCGTATCAGAACTCACCACACAGAACAAGGGGTGGGATAGTATTCCAACAGTGATTGGCGACGCAACAGATCAAGAGAGTCTCCGTGAGATTACACAGGACACGCAGGTGATCTGCACGACGGTCGGTCCATACACAAAGTACGGAACCCCATTGGTTGAGGCATGTATTGAGACGCAGACAGAGTACTGTGATCTGACCGGCGAAATAAACTGGGTGAGAGAGATGATTGATCGGTTTCACGATGCAGCAGTCAACGCTAACACGCGGATAATTCACAGTTGTGGATTCGATTCTGTGCCAGCGGATATCGGGACATTACTCGTCCAGTCATTTGCGATTGAAAACTTTGATACTCACTGTGAGATGGTTCGAATATATCTTGAGGAAGGAAATGGAGGAGTGAGCGGTGGAACATTGGCTAGTTTCGCCGAGTTATTTGACGCTGCTTCTGATGATCAAGTGACTCGGCAAACACTTCAAGACCCATACTCGCTTGCGCCACCAGGTGAGCGAGATGGAATTGACGCAGGCGGACAGCGCTTACCACGGAGTGATCAATTACGGTCAGTGTGGACAGCACCATCTCCGATGGCACCAATCAATGAACGTGTTCTCCGACGGAGCAATGCACTTCTCGGATATCCCTGGGGTCGGGAGTTCCGCTGTACAGAGGTCATTCCAACCGGCTCTGGAATTGGTGGTGCAATCGGTGCCAGTATTGTCGCCGGTGGGATTGGTCTCTTTACAACTGCAATGTCTATTGATACTGTTCGTTCAGGAATCCGGCAGTTTGTGTTCCCCGACCCGGGAGACGGACCGACGAAGAAACAGATTGAGAACGGTTACTTCACCGTCCGTGCGCTCGGGCGTGGCACGGGTACAGATGATCCATTTACCATCGAGGCTGAGTTTAGCTCGAAGTTGGACCCTGGATACGGTTCGACTGCACGGATGCTCGCCGAGAGTGCACTGTGTCTTCTTCGAAATGAGACCAACTCATCACTGTCTGGTGGGGTACTGACACCTGCATCAGGCATTGGCGAGCCACTGGCGACGCGACTTCGCAATATTGGATTTACTATCACCGTCGGCGAGCGGACCGAATCTGGATCCTCTTGATGCAAGGATGATTGATATTTGTTACTTCCGGGTAGAATGTGAATCGCCTCTGGGTATTCGCCTTGTGTTTTGATAGAAGACTACAACCGCGCGATTTTGCGGTTACATCCATGGTGGCTGTTGACTACGGCGACAATGATGTGAAAGTTACACAATTCAATGGTTAGTATGCTTTGCCTGAGCCGAAGCATAAAAGAATTTGCTATACAGATTCTGTCATCACTAATCCGTGTAGTGGGTCAGTCTTTTCATTAAATCCTGGTGAGGGGACGTCATGAGCGAGGGTTCCCAGCGCTTATTGCTATGTTAGCCGAATCACGTTCGATGGACGACCGGAAGTATGATCTTTTGACCGAATCAGAGATTGACGACGGTCAAGCGACGGCGGCGTACTTTCTACGCACTGAAACCATACTCGACCACGTTGATGAGAACCCAACAGTCACTGCAGAGCTTTCCGCGCCTGAGGGGTGGCACTTGCTCGCGGGTCTTAATGATGCCGCTCAGTTGCTGGAAGGACTTCCTGTTGATGTATATGCACCTCCCGAAGGGACGCCAATCTCTGGTGGTCCCATATTACGTATTGAGGGTCCGTACCGCATGTTCGCACGGTATGAATCATCGTTGTTAGGATTTCTTGCTCATGCTTCCGGAATTGCCTCTGCTGCCTGGAGGGTAAGAGCGGCGGCTCATGACCGGACAGTATTGAGCTTTGGGACCCGTCGTCAACATCCGGCATTGGGCGCGATGATCGAGCGTTCTGCACTAATAGGTGGTGTAGATGGAATTGGGAACGTTGCCGGTGGTGAGGTGATTGGTGTTGAAGCCGGTGGCACTATGCCCCATGCCCTCGTCGTCGCGTTAGGATCGCCTGAGGCGGCTTGGACTGCGTACGACGAAGCACTTGAAGAGTCGGTTCCAAGGGTATTATTATGCGACACATTCGGTGATGAGGCTGATGAGGGTGCTCGCGCTATAGATTGTCTTGAGGATCGGTTAGAGGGAGTTCGTCTGGACACCACAAGCTCACGTCGAGGTGATATGCGGGCAATCATCGAAGACGTTCGCTGGGAGTTGCAACAACGAGAAACGGACGATATCGATATACTCGTCAGTGGAGGAATTGGCGTTGGGGATATCAACCGTCTTCGGGATGTTGCTGACGGATTTGGTGTTGGTGGGGCGATTGCTGATGCTGACCCCATTGACTTTTCATTGAATCTTGTGGCGGTTGAGGGAGAGCCACGAGCCAAGCGTGGTGTCCGTTCCGGTGCGAAGACCGTCTATCGAGACGGATATGATGACAAAGTTGTTGTAGCCGGTGAAACCGCTCCTGGAGAGAAACTCTTGAAACCACTAATTCGTGATGGTGAGAAAGTTCGAACATTTGATATTGCCGTGGCTGCTGACCGAGCACGTGAGGCAATTCCCACACTCCGGAATCGCGGGGTCTTTGATACCGGCGGTGACAAATAACATCATTACATGACTGATGATGACACCGCAGTCAATGATGTTCTCGAAGCATTAGCTAAAAACGAGATTGAACTTCAGGAGGCTAAACGTCAGGTAAAAGGAGTTCATCAAATAGATGAATTCGCACGGGTGGATGCTCGACAAGGCGAGCGAACTGGAATCCCCGAGGTTGTCGAAGCAGAACGCAAAAGTGATCAACAGACTATCGACATTGGACGCGAACTTCTCTCAACGGCTGGTCAGGCAATCGTGACTGGAGTCTCTGATACTGTTCGAGAAGAGCTAAGCGACACCGCTGCCACTACACAGTTTTATGAGCGCTCTCGGACATTCGTTGGTCATGCATCAGATTTTGAGCGACCCGATCATGATGGGACCGTCGGTGTCGTGACCGCCGGCACATCAGACATCACTGTCGCTGAGCAGGCAGTTGCACTGAGTGAGGAGATGGGCTGTGCTGTCGAGACACTATATGATGTCGGCGTTTCGGGTATCCACCGGCTGTTATCAGAACGAGAGACACTGGCTGACTGCGATTGTGTAATTGTCGCCGCCGGTCGTGAGGGGGCACTCGCAACAGTGGTAGCTGGAATGGTCTCAGCGCCCGTTATCGGACTTCCTGTCGGCACTGGTTCCGGTTACGCTGGCGATGGTGAAGCGGCTTTGTTAGGAATGCTACAGTCTTGTACCTACCTGACGGTCGTCAATATCGACGCCGGGTTTGTTGCTGGCGGACAAGCGGCATTGATTGCTCGCTGATATTGAAGAGTGAAGATATATTATCTTTGCCAAATTAACAGTCGCTCCTTAGCTTGCGTGATGCTAGCTTGAATACCGATCATCACAAATACAAACACAAACAACGCAGCTAACACTGCTTCGAGATCACCCTGACCATACCAGAATCGAAAAACCGCCCCCATCCCAACTGACATACCAAATGTTTCGGCGAGAACGACTACCTTCCAGACCATGCTTGCGAGGTATCGAGCACTACCTAAGACAGCGGGAGCGATTGCTGGGAGATATATCTCACGTAATATTGCCCATGAATTGACATCATAGGTTGCAGCCACTGCTAGTATGTCACTGTCGACAGTCCGAGCACCCTCCCATACAGTGACCGTAGCATACGGTGTCGTCACAAGAACAGTCGCAGTGATGACCGCAGCTTCGCTGAATTGAAACAACACCATTGTCACCAGCACAACAACGAGGGTTGGGATTGTCATCGCTAGTGGTAACCACGGTGAGATTGCCCACTCAGCTGAGCGGTGTTGAGCCATCACAATTCCAATGACTGTCGCGAGCATCAGGGCAGTTATTCCTGCGCCCAATACCCGTAGGAGGCTCTGAACAAGATGGGTTATAAGATTGCCACCTGGTCCGGGGACCAGTAACAGAGGTATCCGTCCGATGACGGCGGCTGGACCTGGAAGGGTCGCTGGCATGATGCGCCCGCTGATAGCCCATATAATAAAAAGCGTAATTATGGTCGCTACCCAGCGATAGACGCGTTGAGTAATCACTGTAAGGATTCAAAGAACCGATGAGTCAGTTGTGCCTCTGTCTCTCGAAGTGCCGGGTCGTCGAAATCTCGCGGACGCTCATGATCGATAGTAACTTCATCAAACAAGTTTCCATCCTTATTGATAAACAAGATGCGGTCTGAGAGTGCGACCGCCTCACTCATATCATGGGTAACAAACAGCACCGCTTTTTGCGTATTATACCAGACATCAAGCAAGTCTTGGCGAGCATGACGAGCGGTTACTTCATCAAGTGATGAAAATGGTTCATCCATCAAAAGGAGCTCCGGCTCGATTGCCAGCGCTCGCGCAAGATTCACCCGTTGTCGCTGACCGCCAGATAGTCGTTGGGGATAGCTGTCCCGCTCGTCATCAAGACCGACCCGCCTCAACACGCTATCAATGCGAGAGTCATACTCGCTAGCATTGATATCAGCGGATCGAAGCACGAACTCGATGTTTTTTCCGACTGTCCGCCAGTCAAGCAAGCGAGGTTCCTGAAACACATATCCAAAAGAGAACTCACCAGCGGCAACCGGCTTATCATCGAACTCAACAGTCCCTTCGGTCAGTGGCGTTAGCCCAGAAATAATGTTTAATATCGTAGTCTTACCGCACCCTGAGGGACCCATTAATGTAACAAACTCGTCAGCGTCTACAGATAGGTTTAATCCAGTAAATACATTTATTTTCTCAGCAGTATCGCCATAGCGTTTTGTCGCTTCACAGACGCGGAGTCGAGTCATGTGATTATATTTGTTGTTTCAGTATCATATCCTCGCTTTTGCGCTGCTCGATGTTCGCTCCATCGTAGTAAGCGATCAGCGATAATCATCACTCCTATAACTGGGATTGCCCATGCAATCACCATTCCGGTATCAAAAGCCTCAAAATGATAGTTGACAGCGACGCCAACTCCAGTCGCAGTACCAAAAACCTCTGCGACTAGCGCCAATTTCCAAGAAACAGCGAGTCCAACACGCATAGCACCAAATAATACTGGCTTAATATGTGGTAAATAAATATCACGCCAAATGTGGCTGCTGCGAGCGTCATAGGCGGTTGCCATCTTGAGTAAGTTCTCATTCAGATCACGAGTACCCTCCCAAATAATTGCTGTCAAGTACGGAAAGACGATCAACACAATGACCAGCACCGGAACAGCAAATTCAGTCAACCCGAGCCACAACACACCGACGAACGCCCACACGACTGAAGGCACTGTCAGCAACACAAAAAGTGGACCCGCGAGATAGTCTGTAATACTCTGTTGAACACCCATGATGACACCCCAAAACGTCGCAAGTACCATCGATATAATAAAGCCCATTACGACACGTGTGATTGTCGTACCATAGGTTACTCCAGGTGCAAATCGGTCGCCGCCTGAGATGACCACCCATACATTCTCAGCCAGCTCAATAATGCCGGGGAACTGACGCGGGGTAAACGCTGCAGCGATTGTCTGCCAAGCGAGGGCAAATAGGGCAACCGATACAGCCGTTACGGTAATCTGACGAACGAATGCAGAGCCGATATCTGGCAATACTGACTGTCGGATTGACATTTTCGATTAGTCCTGATCAAACGCGTCAACGGTCGTGATTGCTGCTCCGCGGTCTGGGAGATCAAGCACTTCCCGGTCGGCGAGCAATTCAAAGAATGACCAGTGACTATCAGCGAGTGATTCCTCATAAAATGGCGGTCCAAATATAGTATCAGTATCCATCAACTCAGTAACGACCGCAGCCTCATTGGGATCTGAAATCCCAGCCGCCTTTCCAAACTCGCTGAGAGCTGTTTCTGCATTTGAGCGGAATAATGACAATGCCTTAGCCCAGCCCTCTAAGAACTGCTCGGTTGTCTCGCGGTTTTCCTCAAGCCAGTCCCGGCGGACAGTAAATGTCGTCGTCGGAAGTCCAACGCCCGTTCGCTCTGTCCATAACGCATGTGGATCAAAAATTGTCCGCATGGAGTCATCGGCAATTCCGCGGATCGTGTACCCCGAAAACTCAGAAATTGCATCGAATTCCCCTTCTTTGAATAGTTCCCAGAGCACTGGTGGGTCCTCTGCTCGCGTCTCGGCAGTATCCTCAACGATATCAACTCCGTATTTTTCATCAATGAGTGCCCGATGGACGGTTGTCGTTGTTGAGCTGACTGCGGCCGGTACACCCACCCGCTTATCAACGAGATCTGTTGGGTCCTCAATTGAACTATCATCAGCTTGGACGAACATACGATTAAACATATTCTGTTGAGGTCCGATGAAGGTCAACGGCTCACCATCGGTCATGAACTCCATCTGTGCGACCGTCGCTGGCGCGCCGATATCGGATTCATTCGTCACAAGTTGGCGGTTATACCGACCGTAAGGGACAGTCTCAAAATCTAACTCAATATTTCGAGACGACCATACCCCTTTGTCAATTCCCCACTGAAACACAGCTGCGCTGACGCTGCTCTCAACTTCTCGAATCGAAATAGTCTCTGAATTATCACTAACCGACGTACTCTCCCCAATACAACCGGTGAGTGCAACTGCTGCTGTGACGCTCGCGCTTTCGAGTGCCCTGCGCCGTGATATCTCCATACTTATATAATCCAATTGAATAAATAAGTGCGTTCCGAACTAATATTATAGTCAATCGATTTGTGTTTCCCCATATTGAATAAAAATAGTCTTCAAAATCACGGAAAAAGTTGGTAGTCATAGTGGAAATGTAATTAGTATGATTTCCCCTGCTGGGAGTGCCACATCCCAGCCCCGGTATTCCTGTCTTCAATCATCTCCAGACTCCCGGAGTTGTTTGTGCCTCGAGGAGTCTGGCAGACTTCGGCGGAGTTGGAGTTACTTTATCATGTTTACAGCAGTCGGGCACAGCATTGACTCAGTATCGGAATCGACCGTTCACCTAACTGAGCCCGATTATTGTCTCATTACTCGGGGCGGACAGATCTTCATCGTCGGACTGACCGGAATCACTCTGTTCCTAGTTTGGTTCCTACCTATCTGGAAGATTGCCTGTGAGTTTAACCGACGGAGTATAGAATTTCAGAGTGGCTCTGACAGTGTCGATTGATGCAGAGCTATCGGATTCATCCTGCGACTGCAACCCAGGTATTCTCCTTGGCATATATAACCAAGACGAGTGGCTTGGGGATTTGATGTGGTCCCGAGGCAGTTCACAGAATCGTGGAGATGATTATCAGCAACAATCTTGCTCGCCGGGAGACCATACACATGCATCGCCTGTCGTCAGATTATTTTCCTCGATATAAACTGAGAGGCAGGCATGATTACAACGCCTGGAAACAGTCTTTATCACGCAATATGACACGACTGCTCACAGTTGATGCAGAATTAATGACAGGCACTATTATTGATCGCCCGAATCGCTTTGTCGTTCGTGTTCGTTTCGGTGACACACGCGAACGCGTCTTTCTTGGGGATCCTGGGGCTCTCGAAGGGATCGTGGAGCCGGGATATAAAATCCTATGCTCGCCCGTCAATGATTCAGATCGATCGACTGATTATGATGCTATTGCGGTCTTTGTCGGTGATGTATGTGTAAGCGTTCGCACGACACTGGCGAACGACCTTTTCGAGAGCGGGATCAGGGGCGATGCTATTTCTGTATTCGATGGATACAAACTGGAAGAACGTGAGCCATCATTACCAGACCACGGTCGAACCGATTTTCGGCTCATAACACCAAACAACACCACTGCATACGTTGAGGTCAAATCCTGCACGTGCATCGACAACATGATTGCTAAATTCCCTGATCGACAGACCGAACGAGGTCGTCGCCATCTTCGGAGTCTGCAAAAACTCCATAATGACGGATATGAATCCCACATTGTATTTGTTGTCCAACGACCTGATGTTAAACGATTTCAACCATACCGGGATGTGGATCCTGAATTTGCAGATTTACTCGCCAATGTTCAAGAGAACGGCGTTGAAGTGCATGCTATCGTGACCGCTTTTGAACCACCTCATTATCGCCTACAGAATAACGATCTATCAATTGAACTTAATTAGCGATGAGCTAGATAACTAATACCATGCGTTGATGCTCGATTTCTCAACCTCATAACATGGGACTAATACGTCTCACCTCACTGCTTATATCTTGAAGCGTTAGACAAACTACCAAATCGAAAGGGATTCACAGGCATGTTTGGTGAAGTTACAAAGGACGACTCACAATTGAGTAGGGTGAACTCACCCCGGGGGCAGTCGCCTTGATCGCCTGCACATGTTGAGTAAGTTATACAGAGAATGTAGGTAGAGTGCCTCAAGGCGTGATCCAGGAGCAGTTCGGTTATGATGAGTATCTATCGCGACATCCTTGATTCGATGTCATATTTTTCGTGAAGTAAAGGGAGATATAGTGCTACTGGGGTGATGCTGAACAGGTGTCAACTCCAAGTAATGTGTACAGTGGGCAGAATCCTGTCACACTGGTACCCATCATAATAAAAGAAACAACTCCAAGCAGCGGTGATACGACTGTCGGCAGGGAGATGACGCTTGCAAGTATTGCTAAAGATAGCAGTCCTGTCACTGCGCCAAATAGTATGCGAGTGGTACGGTCCATGGACCCAATATTATGTTCCATATTCATCTTATGATATGATTGCCAGCCATAATAATGTACTGTTTGTGCAATATATAATTTATTGAGGTTGCACATATGAGTCAATCTGACTGAATAGATCAGTGAGTCAGTGAAAAGTACCCTGTGCAATTGGCACAAATGAGTAATAAAAAATTCTTAACCGAATATATTCTATCAATTAAATTTGCTATTCTGCACCTCTCTATTGAGAATCGAGCAGCTGATATCATAATGTGAGTACAGTTGTTATATAGTTGAGGAAATAGTTATAAATTCGAATTTTATATCGATACAAATTAAATGATTTCAAGTTTTATATTTATACCGAACGAAGTAGATGCTAAGGATAGAAACTATGATGGAATATCTACAGACACACCCCCGAGGTGCAGAGATCGAATCATATTATCAGACATAGAACTACATGGCGTGCGTGTCTGACTATGTACAAATACACAGCAAGCAACCCTCGGCCTCTATTAGGAGTCGCTCGTCGAGGAGGGTCACGTGCTCACGTTGTGATCATTGCGTTATGTTAACTGTATTTTTACTCCAGCGCAATATTGATCGTTTTCGTCTGTGTATAGTGATCAACGGCTTCTTGACCGATTTCTCGACCGATACCCGACTGTTTGTAACCACCAAATGGCTGTCCCGATGGGAAATCATTGTATGTGTTGACCCAGATTGTTCCAGCCTCGATATCTTTAGCACACTTATGTGCCTTGGTGAGATCCTCAGTAAGAACACCACCTGCAAGTCCATAGTCGACATCGTTCGCTAATTCAATCATCTCGTCGTAGTCGTTCCAAGTAAAGACCTCCTGCACAGGTCCAAATATTTCCTCTTGAACTGCGCGGTTATCATGATCAATCTCTGAAATAAGCGTTGGAGTGACGAAACACCCATCTGCAAGAGCCTCATCATCTGGTGCATCTCCACCTGAGACAACATTCGCACCGGCATCACGTGCTTCTTGAATATACCCCATTGTCCGCTCAACCTGATCGGCTGTCACTTTCGGTCCAAGATCTGTTGCCTCTAATAGCGGGTCACCAACCTCAAGATCATCTGCAGCCTCAGCAAGTTTATCCATGAATTCGCTCTTGATGTCTTCGTGAACGAACAGCCGTGAACCAGCACAGCAACACTCGCCAGTATTGAAGAAAATTGCCGTAATTGTCGTTTCGACAGCGCGATCAAGATCTGCATCTGGGAAAACAACAAGTGGCGACTTACCACCAAGTTCTAATGTCACATCTGTGATTGTATCTGCAGCTGCTTTCATGACAGACCGACCGACCTTCGTTGATCCGGTAAATGCAAGCTTCCGAATCCCATCATGCTTCGACAGTGGCTCTCCTGCGTCTGTGCCAAATCCAGTCACGACATTAACCGCCCCGTCGGGAATCGCGTCGCCCGCTTCTTCCATCAGCTTCAAAATCGAGAGTGGCGTCTGTTCTGCAGGCTTGAGAACGGTTGCATTTCCTGCTGCGAGTGCTGGTCCAAGTTTCCACGCGGCCATTAACAGAGGGAAGTTCCATGGGATGATCTGTCCAACCACGCCGTAAGGTTCCTGAAGTGTCTGGACATGTCGGGAGTCATCAGTGTCAATTGTTCGACCCTCATGTGACCGAGCCATTCCAGCAAAGTATCGGAAGTGATCGATGACAAGGTCAACGTCAATCCGCGCCTCAGTGATTGGCTTACCATTATCTAGCGATTCAAGTTGAGCAAACTCCTCTTTTTTATCCTCAACACGATCAGCCATTGTCTCTAACATTGACTGTCGATCAGCTGATGACATTTCAGAGACACGCTCATCGTAGCCTTCCTGCGCTGCGTCGACTGCGCGGTCAATGTCGGCGGCGACACCGGCTTGTACCTCAGCTAATGTTTGACCTGTCGTGGGGTCGTTCGTTTCGAATGTCTCCCCGGATGCACTCTGAGTCCACTCTCCGCCAATGTACAGTGACCGCCGAGTTGGCATCACTTCGCTTGCTGTCTGTTCGTGTCGCTTACTGATTGCTGATTTACGCTCCGCTGGTGATTGCACTTCGTTGTCAGTAGACATGTGCATATACATATATTAATTATTAATGTTAAAGGGTTACGCTGGAAACATTAATCGGATAACATAATCAGAAAAATAACACATTTGCAGAGACAGCCTCTTCACTCAAGATGTGTACTACGATGATGATTGAAGTATCACCAATGAGTGTCCGCAATAGACCAGTGACGTTGGCACTAATCATGTCAGCAATGACTACCAAATGTGAACGAGTATGAGCGTGAGGATTCATCTCCGCGCGAAAGCACGGGAAAGCACTGGGCTTTCTCCTTGCACTTCCATAATGGATATACCAAAACATTAAGCGATGAGCCAGGAGTTATCCAAACAGGACGAGTTAATATATAATGATTGATGTTAATGCAAAAATTGAATCCATTACTTATAATCCAATATTATCTAAGGAGCTAAACATATACTCTATTAAGGACTTTTATTCTGGAAAGGCATTCAGCGATAGTTCATTTCGTGTTAACACAGAGCAAAACGATTATGCAATAAGCTGGTGGGTTTCGCCGAAGAGAACACGGAGTTATCCAAGAGCAAGGGTGTATGATACGTATGATCATAAGAATCGAGTTACCATACTGCCATTAGTAAAAGACGAGGGGAAGGACGGTGACCGAGATTATCTACAATGGGATACGCTCTCGCTGATGAGTCTCCTCCAAATCAATGTAATAATCGCTCCATATAAACACGCTGACAAAAACAAGAAGTATGAAAATAAAATAACGAATCAAACATTCGATCAGAAATATATCAAAGAGAAATTCCAGGAATTACAGAAGTATCGCTCAGATGCGTTACAGTGGAACTTGAATCAGGCATCCAATCTTGATGAAGTGGCTGAATTGAGTGAGAAATACTACTATGATAGTATATCCGCTGAAACAGGTGTAGAAATGCACTCACGAAGCTATTTTCAGCGAAGAATGAATAGCATGACTGAGAAGGCTGAGGATTTCAAACAAAAATCAAGGGGGCTCGCTGCGGAGGCGCAAAATAGGGAATCGTTGACTCTCCAGCCCAAAGAAAGTGTTAAAGCAGATAAAGGTAGGATAACAATACAAGACCACCTCGGCGGAGAGTACTACTTTACGACTGATGAGATAATGGTCGAGGATAATAAGGTATTCTTGATAGAGAAAAAACACACAACAAGGACATTTCCGAGCACTGCTGACATTAAAAATGGATTAGTCCGAATGATGCTCTTCAAAAATCTTGATACGGTCGAAATAGATGGAGAACGGTATGAGCCTGTTCCTATTCTTGGTGTGACGGGGAATGAACTCGAGGGATACATATCTAATTCTGACAGTATTGAGGACAACTTACAATCAGTTTCAGATCGGAAAAGAAAGCAGATTGATTCACTTCTTCAGGAGGCAAATAAAAACGACTTTACTATTATTATCTCTGAGGATACTGAATCTGTTGAGAAGGACCTCTATGATAGATTCAAAGCACCGAAACAGTAATTCCGATTCGTATTATCATTACCGTCACTGGTAAGAGATTGATTTATATCCGAAGAATGAACTGAGTCTACGGCTCATTTCGTAGTTGGCGTTCTCAGTTCTGTGAATAGAGCCCTCGTGGGAGTCTCTTGAGTGAGCTGGTTGGTTCACTCATATTCACTCACTAGATATCCTCTAATGTCATCTGTGAACTTTCATCTATCACTCTGTCCTTAGCGTACTCAACGTATTCGTGCTGCGTCTCAAACCCAATAAACTCTCGATCCAGATCCTGTGCAGCAAGGAGCGTCTGACCACTCCCTGCAAAGATGTCCATGACCGTATCGTCTTGATATGAGTAAAACTGTATAACTCGTTCTGCAAGCTCTCGCGGAAATGGCGCTGGATGCTCGTTCTCCCCGGGAGCTACTTGACGGATTTTCCAGACATTTTTTGATTTCTCGCCTTGATAGTCATTAAGGCTTATTTCATTCTTCGTTTTTTCTTCTTCTGTTCTGTTCCAGTAGATATTATTTTTATTCTCATCATCAGCCTCTTTTTGAAACACAAGGACATACTCAGCTACTACAGATGGATAATAATATCCTGGATATGGATTTTGCAGAAGGACGCCAGATCGTCGGTCCTTCGCAACAGGTTTCTCCCAAATAATATCTTCTTTGAATGTCCATCCAATATCCTCCATCCACCCAACAAGGTGAAATGGTAGTGCTACCCTCTCATCCTCCCAATGAACAGGCGAGATATTTACGATTGTGTGTCCGCCAGGTCTTGTGACACGAAATACTTCCTCAAAACGTTTGATAAGGAAATCCTGATAATCATCATATGACATCTCCTCACGTTCCCAGTGATCTGTGTTTCCATGCACCTTCTCGACATGTTCCTCATAGTTGACAGCATTAAAATAAGGAGGCGATGTAAATCCAAGCGTAATAGCGTCTTCAGCAAGTTCTCTCAATCCATCAAGACAGTCTCCTCTGTGAATGACGCCATTAGAGAGTTCATACTCTTCCATCTATCATTCTATTTGATTCTCCCGCAGATATAGTTATT
>ERZ1034501.30-NODE-30-length-19912-cov-10.914388_pt1 | contig 19912 bp, 20 predicted proteins | sample MGYA00520656_ERZ1034501 | MGnify/ENA primary metagenome ERZ1034501 (study PRJEB33760, sample SAMEA4777692) | hypersaline lake metagenome | biome: hypersaline environment; feature: brines | place: Spain | collected 2014-08 | depth 0 m ... | reverse complement strand
CCAGAAGTTTGTTGAATCACTAAAGGCCGTGGTATTGCGCCTGCTCAGCATATAAGTCTTGAAAACACAACCGGTTTAATTAATCAATTACATATTTTGGAGTAATGAGTCAATCAGTTCGAGTGGCTGTACCTCGAAAAGGTCGCCCACTGGAGGCAGTCCTCGAACGTATTGCAATGGTTACCGATGCTGAATCCGTCGTTGACGAGGTCATTTCGACACTGCGTCACGAGAAAGCAATCACGAAGGGAAGTATCGATCCGACAATGGACGTGTACGAGCGATTGTCAACTATTTCAACTCTTCATGATGAATATAAGCCAGAATATACACTTCGGCGAGATGACCGTCCTGGGATGCCACGTCGAATTGTTTTTGATACTCTCACAATCGACATTTCTGGTATACCAGTACAACTTATTGGTCGCGAGGAGCCGTTTCGAGCATTGCGAACACATACATTCGGGCTTGGATTCGATAGTGCCGACCTTGTGCTCGAGGAAGTTGTTGACCTTCGGGCAGATGGGATTGACTCAATCGATGAGATTAACGCGCGAATTGATCCGATGAACACTGATGTTCGTGTTGTGACGGGACTTGGTGATACAGTATATCATACGCTACTAGCACGTCCTGACGTACTTGATTATGATGTTTCACTTGATCGATCATTCATCATTGAGTATCAAGGAACACTGTGTATTTCTCCAAGATACGAGCGGTTGGTTGAAGCTGTTCTTGGAACATACGCACTTGATGATGTGTCGTTCAAATATCCACATGAAGAACAACAAGAAGAAGCAGCGATTTCGAATGCCGGTGTCGGGGTATATCTAACGGTGACTGGGTCAACCGCGCGTGAACATGGACTCGTAGTTGGTGAGGAGCTGTTTCCATCTGAAACGGTGTTGATGCAGAATAATGCAGAAACAACAGCGAAAACAGACCGTGTTCGCGATATATTAGCGACTTGTGAGATGGAAGAAATGATGACTGAAATAAACACACAATCCCTAGACGCAAACAACAAAACTACAGAGTGAACTACCCTGACCTACCGCGCTCGGGGCTATCGGTCCCTCGCTTGTTGAGGACAGGGCTTCCTGCTTCCATGTCGGAACTTATATTCAACGTGGACACATCGGTTCCTGACTCCACAGGCGACTTCCCTTCACGGGAGGTTCAAAGTAACCCACTCCTACCGAATCGACACTCAGCCACAATCAACGGTGCGCGCTTCTTGTCGCGCTTGAACACCGTTGAAGACGTGTGAGTATCGTACTATCGGCTACGACAGGATAGTAGATGTGCCAGTGGAACTGTATGAACAGATGATGACGGCGTTGTATCCCCGCCCTCGTCCTACTCACTCGCTTCGCTCATTCATTGAGGACCGGGGGCTTAGCACCTGTATTCAGCTAACATCGTGCGCTTAATTTAGAGTTGATACTATTATAGAGATTCAAGAAGAATACCTGCAGCTTTCGCTATCCCCAGAAAGCTATGAATTCTGATGTGCAAACGAGACTAGCGGTCTCGGTAACGCAGGATGAATCCGGCAATCTGGACTCATTCCACGTTCGACTGCTCACCCAAGATTTCAATCCGTCATTTTAATTCCTAAGCAACCCTTCTCAACAAAGAGATTAGATCGGGAACAGAGCGATTCCGATTAGTTCGACAATGGCGGCTTCGCCACCCCAAACAATCAAACAATAATCGGACCCGGTCAGGTAAACGATTGATTACGATACTGAATCGATGCTGTGCCCGACTGGTGTGAACATAAAAAGTAATTCCAAGTACGCCGAGGTCTGCCAGACTCCCCGGGGCGGGGCATAAACAACCCTGGGAGTCCCAACATGGCTGAGGATAGGAGTAGGGGTTGAGATGTGGCACTCCCGGTAGTCCATCCCCACTCGACACAGTCTGTGAACCTCGGACGGATTCTCATCATAATATTTGATGGGACTGCAACCCTGAAATCTCCACCATTCACACTCAAGATTCCTCCGCGTTCACACGAAGGAGGATGTCAATCTCATGACCTTGCGGACAAGCAAACGGTGCGAATTCTTAATTTATATACGAAAACAAACGAACTGTGATTCGAAGATATGATACTCAGGTATTTCTCGAGAGACTACGGGTGCTCTCGGTAGATATCGGAGCTATCAGGACGGATCGACTGTCGCCCGAGTGATTTGCTGGATTGCAATACTTGCGATATTTATTCCATATTCTGCGCTTCGTTTCAGACTATCAAGGAGTAATCCAAGAACGTAAGCCTCACTGGGGACATCATGATCATAGAGTTCACGGTCCAGATCTGTCAGTCGAGTTGACAAATCCTCATGCTTGGTGATTGCGGTATTTGCTGTTGTAATATCACCGTCAGTCAGGACAGCATCCGCAGCATCAGTGATTATACTTCGCGTTGCGTCACCGAGTGATGACAGTGTCTCTGTATGGGTTGAAGAAATAGTCGCATCAGGTCTGAGAGTAAATCGAGCTATTTTTTCAGCGTGGTCTGCAATCCGCTCAAACTGTCGAGCAGTGTAGTAATACTCAAACAACTCATCCCGATCAAGTGCTAGTTTCTCAACTTCATACAAATCAGTCAGTGACCGACGAAAGTGACGCGTGATCATTCTAAAGAGTTTATCTGCCTCATCGTCACGATCAATCACACGTTCGGCAAGCTCTTCATTAGTATTAATGACTGCTGAGACAGCGTCGCGATGCATTGCGAGTGTCACCAACCGAAGTCGTCGGACACTTTTTTTAATATCAACATTCTGTGCATCAATCAGATTGGTTAGTTTGATACGGTGCTCATTGACTTCAAGCAACTCAAATCCGGACAACTCTCGGAGTGTTTCTTCAACGGTTCGGGCTTTTTCATGTCCACTGCCAGCATTGTCCCGTAATGTAACAGTGTCAAATCCAACAGCGTGTAATGCAAGAATCCGCTGTCGAAGTGCTGTCTCTGAGATTGTTGAAATATCAACTGTCACACCCTGGTCAATGCATGATCGATCAGTAGTTGCCTCAACAAGAAGTGATCCATCACCGCTTGGGTGGAGCGCAAGTACAGACCCTGATCCAATACCGTGTTCTTGAGCCCATTTTTTTGGAAGTGAGACTGTATATGTGGTCCCACCCGAAAGTTGCACCTTTCGTGTTTCCATACATTACAGATGCACAGATGTAATTATATGATAGTTTATATGAGTGTGCTTGTCCACTCTTTTCATTCCAATAGGTATATACTCACTGTAGAGAGCTATATATAATTATAGAGTCCGATTAAGATAGCGAGAATCATACTATGAGCTGATTGATTATCATATAAATTCGGCTGTTGAAGTGAATTCCTCGAGTAGCCGAAACATGTTATATTTTTTAGATGCACATATACTCAATATTTGTATGTACCACACTGTACAGTCTATAGGTCATCTCTTTATCACGGTATTGTCATTTAGAAATTATGTCTAATAGAACATGGCGACGGCCGCATGATGCCACTCGACAGGGTCGTGATGCAACACTTGCCCAAGTCATTGATACGATTGATCAGACAGCACCACCGACAAAAGCAGCACTTGCAGAACAGATCGGTATCTCAGAGCAATATGCTTCAGAATTATTACAAGATCTCAAAGCTGATAATATTGTACGGAAGGGGTATGTGGTTGATAATGAACGTGTCTATCAGTCTGCAGATATCGTATCGCGACTTAATAACCAGACAACTTCACAAGCGACAACAACAGAATCCGCTGGGGCGGATGCTAATCAGACACACACAAGAAAAAAAACCCGTGATTCTGGTACGGATGTGTCTGAGAGTAACGCACAGACAGGTATCGATGCACTCTCATCGACGCTTACTGAGGGATTACAGACAACCGGGAATGAGCGCAGTGCTTCTGTCTTAGACCTATTAAATCGGCTTAATACGGTGACGACAACGCAATATCATGCTGCTCATGATGCGTTTCTTGATAATAAACCGGACCAACCAGCAGGAACGCTTGAGTCGCTCGCAAATGAGCGGTATTCCGCAGTGTTGAGTGAACTCAAATCATATACACTGACAACGAATTGGCCAGGTAATCGCATCGCAGCAGATCTTTCAACAATCGCAACAAATCTTGAAATTGTCGGTGATCGAGCCTGTTTTATCGCTGATGTCGTTACGCGTGAGCAACCTCCTGCAACAGGTGTCATCGAGAAACGCGTGAGCGATATTTTCGAAGCGGGGGATGCAATCAATTCACACCTCGAGACAATTCTTTTTGAGTGTCATCTTAGTGCTCATGAGCAGTTGGTAGCTCTTGAAAAGACCGTCCATCGAGATCTTGATGAATTATTTGAACTGGTAACGGCGTACGACCCAGAGATGTATGGATATCTCGTAACCATCACACGTGCACTTGAGCGTGCGATTCACTACTGGGTTGATGCCGCTGAACTCGCAGTCCAGGTTCACTCTGGTCTTCAACCAGAACATACGAGAATTTGAACGTGAGTGAGTTTAGCTCGTCGGGTAGTTCCGAGATTGTGGATGGAAAGCGCATTATAGAAACAGGAAGCCCCACCCTCAAGGAGCGACCGTAAGCCGTGAACGAGTAGGGTGGGGTGGTTCACAGAGAGCAAGTGATTTCATTTGCCCGTCGCTACTGCCACTCAGATTATTTTATTATCTAATCAGACGGCGCGTACATATCAAGGAACATCTCAAGATCACGGAATGCAGCAATTCGTTCACTGAGTGTTTCGTGACTCCAGTGCCACCATTCAGTTGACTCAATACGAGCTGCTATTTCTGGCGCGAATCGACGACGAATAACCGATGCAGGCACGCCGGCAACAACAGTGTATGGAGAAACATCATCGGTGACGACTGAACCGGCAGCAATGACAGCACCATTACCAATCTCAACGCCTGGTAGGATAGTTGCGCCATGACCAATCCACACATCATGACCGATAGTTACTGGATGGTCTGATCGCCACTCAAATACCGTCTCATCGTCACTGCCAAGATCATACATGGCTGCGCGATAGCTAAAGTGATGTGCGGTTGGGCGGGTAATCGGGTGATTTGTCGGTCCCAATCGGGCATCACTCGCGACACTCACAAACTTCCCAACAGATGTGTAGTCTAATTGAACGCGCTCCATGAGATAACTGTAATCATCGAGTGTTGATTCACTAACACGAGCGTATGAGCGAACATCTGTCCACCTCCCGAGATTGCTCTCGGTGATATGGACCGGATCATGTAACGTCGGTTCTGGACTGAGCGAATCGATACGTGTCGGTCCATATGACTCGATGTACATGGCTAATCAGCGCTCACGTCGACCAGCTGTTGCAGTAATGATTTTTTTAGGGGCAGTGATTATCGCTTCAAGAATCCCAGTTTCTTCGACTTCATCATCATCACGAAGATATGAGCGAACTCGCTGGCTGAGGAGTTCGACTGACCCGGCTAGAAGAACAACAAGAAGAATACAAGCCATCATCTCAGTGTAATGGAACGTTTTTCGTTGGATATCAAGCTCAAGCCCAAGTCCGCCTGCGCCAATAAGACCAAGTCCAATTGCGACTCGGACATTGTGTTCAAGATCGAATGCAATCCACGCAATGAATTGTCGGAAGACTTGACTCAGCATCCCAAAGGAGACAATCTGGCTTTTGTTTGCGCCGGTGCTTTGGATTCCCTCGATTGGACCATCAGCGATTTCTTCAAGTTCATCAGTAAATAGTCGCCCAAGATATCCTGTTGTGTCAATCATAATCGCCAGTGTCGCAGTAAATGGCGTGACCCCACCAAGCGGAATCAAAATTAAGACCCACACAAGTGCTGGGATTGCACGAATAAGGCTCATTGTTGCACGAAATACAAAATTGAATGGGTATGGGACGACACGCTCACTTGCCATGATACCAAATAATAATGCCCCGGGAAGCCCAAGTATCGTTCCAGCAATCGCAATCGCAATCGTAATTTGAGAGGCGGCAAAGAGATTTTCCGCGATAATGAAGTTCCAATACTGCATGAAATCAATAAATGGAATTCCATAATACGTTGTTGGAGGGAAGTACTCTCCAAGTGCTTCGGTGAACTGTGGAATCTGTGCAAATAACTCAGTAAGTGAAAAACCAACAGCATTTAGACTTGCATTGAATACAATTGCTGCTATGACAATACCGAGACCAGCGTATAGTCGGCGAACTGTCTTACGTCTGCGAAGATCGGTTAATTTTTTCTCGACTGAAGAGTCCCCGACAGAGGCAAGTCCAAAGTACTGTAACAGGTCGCGGAGTCGAGAGTCGGATGATTGAGAACTCATGATTCTACTTGCCGCCCAATAACATCTACCTCATCAGTACCATCACTACCGGTTTCGGTGTCGTAACGAGTACCATCAGAAGTATCTACAGTTGAGTTATCGCTATTATCAGTTGCAAGCCCAACCGTCTCGACATTTCCATAGAGATCGTCAACGAGACCTGGGGTAAGTTTCTCAGGACTGACGTCAAAGAGTATCTCACCATCGCGGAGTCCAATAAATCGTTCACCAAAGTAAGCTGCAATATTTACTTGATGAAGACTGACGAGTGCAGTAACTTCATGAACGCTTGCTGCTTTTTTGAGATAGTCCATTACACTCTCTGCACTTGAGGGATCGAGGCTTGCAACAGGTTCGTCCGCAAGAAGTAATGCTGGATCCTGTACAAGTGCTCGTGCAATTCCAACACGCTGTTGTTGCCCACCACTCATCTGTGAGGTACGCTGATGTGACTCCTCAAGAAGCCCAACGGTCTGAAGTGCTTCAAGCGCGCGTTCTTTTGTCTCTTTATTTTGCTGTTGTAATAGACTGCTAACTGTCGACGTTCGATCAAGTGAACCAGTAAGTGCATTCATATACGCTGAAACACCATCAACGAGATTGTGTTGCTGGAATATCATCCCAATGTCAGAGCGTGAGCCATTGATTGGATCCCCATTAAGCCGAATCTCTCCTTCGGTTGGATGTGTTAGTCCGTTAACACAGCGGAGCATCGTTGACTTTCCAGCTCCTGATTCACCGAGAAGGACAACAAATTCATCTTCAATCTCGAATGAGACTGAATCGAGTGCAACGACGTCACCATATGTTTTTGTTACGTTATCTACAGTAAGTGTGCTCATAATAATTATCTTTAATAAAAGAGTTAGTTGATTGCTACCAGGGATTAGGATCCAAGCTCGATTCCAAGATTATTGAGTCGTTTAATTACGGGTTGGTAGTCATCGATTGAGGTGTCACGGAGTGTTGTGAATGGTAAATCAGCCTCATTGTAATCCTCTGGATAATACTGTTGAATTAAGCTTTTATTTGAGTTAACAAGAAGATCGCCAACCTGTGTTTTATACTCTGAATCCCAGGTTTTTCGGGCATATACTGGCTGTTTTGGAATCGGGAATGACCACCAGAATGGTCGGAATTTTGGTGACTCAGTATCAAGCACATCCAGTGCTGAACTCTTATCAATGACGCGTTGTGGAAAGTCAGATTTGTATGATGATGAGATATGTGGCATTCCGTTTCCACCATACGTGGTTGCTGCATCCGCCTCACCAGCACCAAGTTTCTCGAGTGCAACTTCATGATTCGACCATGAGCCGGTGAAATCAACCGGGTCACCATCTGGGGCATCACCAACGTCTAGACCAGCTTGTTTCAGCGCATATGTTGCAAAGATTGATCCGCTTGTCGAGAGACGATCAGCAAAAGCCGCTGTTTTGTCTTCTATATCTTCGCGTTGTGTGATATTTGAGTCTTCATTTGTCAGCATTACTGAGAAATAAAACGCCGACCCACCCGTGACGGTTGTCCCATATACATCCATTAAGTCGGGATTCGAAATAAGTGTAACATCGTCCATTCCAATTTCGGCTTGTTCACTATTGAGCGCTGGGCGAACTGCTGAGTAGTCTTGTGGAACTTGCATCTCAACAGTAACTTCATCAAGTTCACCTTCAATCATCGCTCGCATCGGTTCATACCGTGTCCGAATATCCGAAGGTGTTCCCGGCGTCAGCACCATAGTGATTGTCGTACCACCACCGCTCGCAGACCCGCCAAGCGTTCCACTACACCCGGCAAGCCCAGCAAGGACAGCGCTGGCACCTGCGGCAATAAATCCACGACGCCCTGTTAGCATACCGCGAGACTGATTTGTGTGATTTCGCTCCGGATTTACATTCTGGTCTTTCTTCTTCATCACTTGGATTGAACTAAGTCGAGTGAATAATTATTGTCCTCATAGAGTATATAACGTCAATAACGAATGGCAATGAGAGTTCTTCGACCAATATATTTAATAAATAACCAATAATGGTCTATTCTGGTATAATTGGTTATATATAAGATGTCATTAATAAATAGGCGTCTGTACGAAATATTATCGAAGGTAACTATAACCTCACTTGGAGTGGCAACATGGAGAGTACTTAGCGCAGGCTTATCAGGTTATTACAGAACAGTGAGTTCATGAAGTACGATGATCGAAATGATCGGACTATTCGATTTGAGCAGATTGCGCATGCGGAGATAAAAACACTCGAAACCCTCGCAAACAGGGTGCTTGCGACCAATCCCTCGTTATCGGTCTTACAGGAGCCACATCCACAATTAATCATGCAACAGGTGACAGACCCTGTTGAACACCAGCAATTCAATCTTGGTGAGATAGTGGTCACGCCTGCTGAGGTTTCGATTAATGATGCACAGGGATTTGCAATGTACCCAGGTAAACAAGAGCGAGCAGCGCTTTCGGGAGCGATTATTGATGCTGCGGTTGCTGGAAATCATACGCATGCTGAAATAATCCAAAATAAACTCGATACTATGGATGAACGTCGCAAGCAACAGCGGGACAAAACATGGAGTGAAAGTCAACATACTGCAGTCGAGTTTGAAACAATGGAGAATGAGTTATGAGAGCTCTTGGGATTGATCCCATTCATGATACTCAAAAAACATTCCGAACGCTATGTGCTGTATTATCCAATCCAGGAACAATTGAACAGCACAGTGTCACTCCCGTTGATCACGCTGTCGTTGTGACGCTCGTTGATCATGAACTCCAAGCACAGATAGATGATGAAAAGCTCCAAAAAGAGCTTGACGCACAAGGGCGATATGAAGATGCGGATGTACGTGAAGCGGATATTATTCATACGCGGGGGGTACCATCATGGGATATTCGAGATATTCCACGTGGAACACTGCTTGAGCCAAGTGATGGTGCAACAGTAATATATCGAGTTGAGACGCTTACAACAATATCATCACATTCAGCCGTCGAGTCTGATAATATCCATCAGGATGCGGTTGGGGATGACACCTCAATTACAGTGGTCACAATTGACGGACCGGGAGTTCCAACAAAGACAGACCGAACAGTAGCGATTGGGCTTCCTCCAGAAGAGTTGGATCGGATTGCGACTGCGCAGTCAACGTATCCACGGGGTGTCGACGTGATTATCACGACTGCTGAGTCTATGCTTGCGATTCCTCGGTCAGCAAGCATATCAAGAGTCACGATTGAGCATGCTCAGTCGACAGTAACCGACGGATCAGTGCGTGAACGCGAATCGGAGGCACGCTAATGGGATATGTTGCTGTCAAAGCTGGTGAGGAGCTTATCGAACGTGCGGCTGACCTCTTTGAGAAACAGCGTCTCAATGGCGACACCGAGCCAGTAAGCGTTGACCAACTTGAGGAACAACTTGGTCGTACAGTCGCACAAGTGATGAGTGAAGGAGGTGTTTATGCCCCTCGCCTCGCTGCGCTTGCGGTCAAACAAGCACAGGGGGATACAGTTGAGGCCGCTTTCCTCCTACGTGCGTACCGTTCAACGCTTGAGCGGTGGGATGAGACTGTTCCAGTTGATCCAAATGAGATGTTTGCAATACGACGAGTCTCGCCTGCATACAAAGATGTTCCAGGCGGACAAATTCTTGGTCCGACAAAGGACTATACTCAGCGGTTACTTGACTTTGCACTTACCAACGAGGGAAAAACCCAATCCGGCGGGACAAAGGAGCCAATGGATCCAACAGCCGAGTGGGATGTGACGACTGAGGAAGCGCCTGAATCGCTCGCAAATGTGATGTCTGTGCTTCGGTCAGAAGGGCTCGTTCATGAGCCAGATTCACCTGAGATAACTGATCCAACAGACACGACACGTGAGTCGCTTACTCATCCGGCAGATCGCGATGCTATCTTACAGGAGTTAGCTCGTGGCGAAACAGGAGCAATGACTGCACTTGGATACTCTGCACTTCGCGGCTATGGGCAGGTGCATCCAACGCTTGCTGAAGTACGGATTGGGCGGCTACCGGTCATGATTGAGCATCCATATACTGAGGAGACTGCAACAATCACTGATATTGAGGTGAGCGAGAGCGAAGCAATCGTCCCTGTCTACGCCAAGCGGGATGACCCACAGTTTGCATTTGGGTATGGGCTTACCTTTGGACGGAATGAGCGAAAGACGATTGCAATGACAATACTTGATGCATCGATCCAACTCGATAGTGACGCTGAGCCTGCAGAAAATCCAGAATTTGTTTTAGATATTATCGACGGGATGGATTCATTTGGATTTATTGAGCATCTTAAGTTGCCACATTATGTAACATTTCAGTCAATTCTCGATCGGATCAGAGGGATTCGACAACGAACAGCAGATAGTGACAGCACTCATGCAACACAATCTGACGGGACGACAACAACGGAGGTTGAGTGTGATGAGTGAAATAAATGCAGAAACAGACGCAGAAGTCAAAGAGGGTGATCAAGATGATAATGTCACAACTCAATCAAGAGATTATGCCGATCAGCACGCACGTGATCAGCCCAAAGATGAAATGACCGAACCCAAGCGAAGTGCTGTTGAAACCATTGATTCACTCCTCGGTGAGTTTGATGATGATGATAGCTTGTCAGGATACAACTATGCGTATCTTGATGAGCACACAAAGCGTGAAGTGCGACGATCAATTATCAAGGCTATCTCAATTCCGGGACATCAAGTTCCATACGCTTCTCGACCGATGCCGCTAGCCCGTGGATGGGGAACTGGTGGTATTCAGGCGTCACTCTCACTGCTTGGACCTGATGATACATTCAAAGTGATTGATCAAGGGTCCGATGAATCGGTCAATGCAGCAAATATTAGACGGCTGGCATCAAACACTGCTGATGTCGAAACAACGACTGATACGACAAACGCAGATATAATTCAAACTCGACATCGGATTCCTGAGGAAGTTCTCACCGATGAGCAAATTCTTGTATTGCAGGTTCCCGTCACTGACCCACTTCGGAAAGTTGACGGCTCCGATGCTGCGAATCGTCGACGGCATGCGCATCGTAATTACGGGAAAATGTGGGTACACCTCTATGAGAACGTCGTTGAGTGGGGTGAGATCAATATCGCCGCTCGATACCCAACAATGGTTGCTGGACGGTATTTGATGGATCCCTCTCCAATCCCCCGCTGGGATGTGCCGAAACTTGATCATGCGGATTCATTGTTCATTTTCGCTGCTGGACGAGAAGCACGCATTTATGCTGTGCCACCACACACATCGGTCGAACCACTTGCATTTGAAGACCGCACATTTCAGGTTGAGCGCTTTCCTGGCGTCAGTTGTCATGCATGTGGATCAACCGATACATATCTCACTGAAGTCGAGACAGATGATGGATCGGTCTACTACAGTTGTAACGATGCGTCCTTTTGTCACAAACGACAACAAAACCCCGAATTAGATCGTGATCATCATATTAAGCAATCGATTGACGGGTGGGGTCCTGGGGTAAGTGATCCCGATTCTGGAGACACTGCAGGTGATACCGAATGAGTATGAGATTACTCGAGGTATCAGATGTAAAAAAGCAGTATGGCTCTGGATGCTCAGCGTGTATCGAACGCACTGGCGATGATGCTGGGACGAATCACTGTCCTGTTTGTGACACTGTCATTGCATGTGCAAACATTAATTTGACAGTCGACGCTGGTGAGGTGCTTGGGATTGTTGGAGAATCTGGATCTGGAAAGTCAAGTCTTGCAGAACTCATTGCACTTGAGAAAGATGATGAGGGAGAAGTAGCTGGTGACATTTCATATACAGAATATGATGGCAATCTCTTAGCTGTTGATTATCAAACACGACATGAACTGAAAAACACCCATCTGAGTCTCGTACATCAACATATTCGGGATGGACTTGAGTTAGAGTTTTCTGGCGGCGGTAATGTTGCAGAAAAACTGCTTTCTGCTGGATGGCGGCGATATGATGATGTCCGTGAACGGGTCCGGAGCTTGTTTGACGCAACTGAGATTCCTGTTGACCGGATGGACGACCCAACTCACACGTACTCCGGCGGTATGCAACGGCGTGTTCAGATCGCGCGTGCACTCGCCAATAAACCTGATATCATTATCCTTGACGAACCGACAGCAGGGCTTGATGTAAGTGTTCAGGCTCGTGTCCTCGATATGTTTCGACGGATTCAGCAACAAAACGATGTTGCTGCAATCGTCGTCTCACACGATCTGAGTGTTATCCGGTTGTTGGCTGACCGAACGGCGGTGATGCGACATGGACGGATTATCGAGTCGGGATTGACGGATCGTATCATGGAAGATCCACATCACGAGTACACACAGACACTCATTAATTCAGTAATTTAACAGATGACATCACAAGCAAATACAAACGATCGCACAGAGACTAAGACACAATCGATATCTCGAACAGAGCTATGTCGACCAGTCCTCACGGTCAAGCAATTATCGAAAACATTTGCACTCCACACGGTTGATGAAACGGAGGTTGTTGGACTTGATGAGGTCTCATTTCAGGTTACTGCCGGTGAGTTTCTTGGTGTTGTTGGTGAGTCGGGGTCAGGAAAGTCTTCATTATTAAAATGTATTTATCGAACATATCAAGCGACTGATGGGGATATTCTGTATCATCAGCGTGTGCAAGATCAAGATAATGAATCAGGTGGTAAAACACCGACTGAGATTAATCTTGTCTCCTGTTCAGATCGAGAAATCATTCGCCTGCGAAAAAACGCAATCGGATATACATCACAATTTCTTGATGAGATCCCACGAGTTCCTGCAGTTGATGTCGTCGCGCGACCGCTGTGCGAGCAGGGATTTGCAGATAAGAAGGCTCGTGAACGTGCAAAATCGTTATTATCGCAACTTCGACTTCCCAAGTCATTATGGGAGGCATACCCAGCGACGTTCAGTGGAGGTGAGCGACAACGGGTCAATCTCGCACAGGCAATCGCACCAAAGCCTAATCTTCTCTTGCTTGATGAACCGACAAGTGCACTCGATCCAGAAACACGTCGTGCTGCGGTTGAACTGCTAGAAACGTATTTAGATGATGATACGACGGTTATCGGTGTGTTTCATAATGCGGATGTTGTCTCGGCTGTCGCCGACCGGATTGCCGTTCTTGATGAGGCACAACTCAAGCGAATTGAACCCGCTGAGACATACTCAGCGACACACTCGCGCACCGACTCAGTTGCTGTCGACCAGGAGAGAAAAACAAATAACGATCACACTGCAGATACTGCGGGCGATTCAGAGACGGACACTAACGGTGGAGACCCTCAATGAGTGATAATCAAACACAAAATGCGCACACCCACGATGGAGATAACGATACTCGTGACACAACGAGATCAACACATTCCCAAAAGAAATCTCATGACGACACCCGTATCATGAGTGTTGTTATTGAAAATGGGCAGGTTGTCACGCCATCGACCGTAATTAACGGTAGTATTCATATTGAGGGAGATCGAATTAAATCAGTCGGGGAGAATATCAAAAATGAGACACTATCCGCTGCGGACCGGCGCATCGACGCCGCAGGGCAGTATCTCGTTCCAGGTCTTATCGATCTTCATGGTGATGATATTGAATCACATCTGTACCCACGAGCAGGCGCGCGAATTGAGACACAGATGGCGTTGGCGAGTGCAGACCGCGCAAATGTCGCTGCTGGAATCACAACCAAATTTCATGCAATCTCGTTTGAGGTTGATCCCGAAGCAAATCGTTCACCTGAACTTGGCGCTGAACTCACCACGGCGGTTGAGCAAACTGATGGACTCATTGCTGACCACCGCATTCATGCTCGGTGTGAAGTGACACAGAAACGCTGTGTTGAGGCGATTGAGACGCTTCTTGATGCTGACGACGCAGGATTGGTTTCGGTCATGAGTCATATTCCTGGTAAAGGGCAGTTTCGCGATACAGATGCATTCATAGAGTATTATCGAAATTCGCAGAATCATACTGTCGCAGAGGCAGAAGAGATGATTGATGAGCGTGGCAGTCTTGAATTGGAGACAATTCGTGAACGAGTCCGTCGGATTGTTAACTGCGCACGCGATGCAGATATTCCAGTAGCATCACACGATGATGAGGATCCAACGGAGGTGGCGCAATTGCATGATATTGGTGTCAATATTAGTGAATATCCAATCAACATTGAGACGGCAAAGCGTGCTCATGCCACTGGGATGACTGTCACGATGGGAGCACCCAATCTCATTCGTGGGGAAAGCCAGTGGGGGAATCTCCGGACAGCGGACGCAATTGAGGCGGATGTGGTCGATGCGCTTGTCACAGACTATCATCCAATGTCGCTACTCGCAGCGGTATTCATCGATACGGGTGAGCCATTGCCAACGCGCGTTGCACGCGTCAGTAAGAATCCTGCTGATGCTATTGGGCTGACTGATCGTGGGCGCATCGAAGCTGGTGCACGTGCTGACATTGCAGTGGTCGATCCCAATCCAACCCCAACAGTTACTCGTGCATTTGTCGCAGGGGCTCCTGTGTACCGTGCGGAGGGAGCAAAATGAGTACACAACAACCACAACTCGGTGCTGCGATGGATGTTCGATTTGGTATCTCAGTCGAATCATTTCTTGAATATATTACCGATCTGGGACTCTCACATCTTGAACTCAAACGCGAGTATCTTGAAGGATTTCCAGACACACCAACGCCGGCAACACTTGGCGCGCTCACAGATAGATATGATGTCTCACTTACCTATCACGCACCGTTTCGAGACTGGAACATGGGGAGTTTTAATGATGCTATTCGTCGAAATAGTGCTGCACGAGTGAAACAAACACTTGATGACGCTGCTGCGGCAGAGGCTGGTGGTGTTGTTGTTCACGCTGGGTCAGTCCCTCGTCGCTATCCTGAGTGGGTGCGAGAAAAAGCACATAATAATGCATGCAAGTCACTTCGAGAGTGCGCAGTATACGCCGACCGTGTTGGTGTTCCACTCTGTGTTGAGAACCAGCCAATAAGTGACCGTGATATCAGACATACAACAACAGTTGCTGATCTTGCATCAGCAGTATCTATTGACGGGACTGATGCATCACTTGATGTGACATTTGATATTGGACATGCGAATGTGAACGGGCATGAGTATCAAGAATTCGTTGAGAAATTTGGTGATCAAATCCGAGTCTGTCATCTGCATGATAATGATGGGACGAGCGACCAACATGAACCTCTCAGCGATTATGATAAGTTTATCACGGCGATTCCAGCAGATTACTTTGTCTTCGAAATGACATCAGTCGCAGATATTGGAGTCTCGGTTGGCAGACCTGATGTTACTGTCCCTGAATGTGAGTTGTAGCACATCACAATAGATAATTGGGGAATATTCAATTTTATTTATACTTTCTCATCCGATGAGCAGGCGCCAAACCTCGCCGTTCAGGGCGGGGAGGGTGTCAATGCTTGATTCGCTCATGTGAGACAGGTCGATCGAAGGTATAGTGATATTGACAAAGAGACACAACCTGCGAGATATCAAACATTCGCTCCGCATTTGCATCATTATAACGAAATGTGAGACTGACATCGACCGATGATAGTCGGTTAATACGCGAAATGGTTATTCAGTGATGTGAATTAGTTTATTAATTGACTGGGTCGGGTGCTCACAGTAATTATTACAGCTCACGTGAACCATCGAGGGCAACGAGAACGGCACTGGCACGCGCTGTCGCTCGATATTTCCGCCATTTTCCCTCTTTTTGACGAATAATAAGTCCAGCGTCGGTAAGCTGAGACAACGCATGACTGATTGCGCTATCACTGACTTCAAGTAATGGCGCAAATTCACAGACACAAAGCTCCTCGCCAGCGATATGGAGAATGCGAACGATCTTGTACCGGGTTTCGTTTGCAAGTGCTGATAAGAGTTCGACATCTTCGTTCAGCGCAGGTCCACCCGCGGCTGTGTCGATCTCTTCAAGCTTTGCCAGACGCTGGCATACTTCCTCGTCACCACATCCACCGCCCTCGTCGGCGAGATACCGCTGTAATCGCTCAGTCGATGACATATACATCAATTGATCAGATAGTAAATTAAGTATTATGGAGTGATTCGATGCCGGGCACACTCAGTAGATTCTAAAACACTTTAGAGATACGTAAAATAATTTCTAAGCCTCTATTTCCATACGCGCTAAATCGATGGACTCAGCTTTCTTGAACGATATTCTCCCTATTTAATCGTCAGGTTGGACTTGCCCAGGTCGAAGGTCTTATACATATGATTGAATAATCGTTCAATTGAATGCAACTGATATATGGACGATACATATTTGACAATTGCCGGACAGTCGATCAAATGATTGAGCAAATACTAATTTCTAATTAATGATCGAACTCACCCTGTACGAAGAAGCAATGTGTTGTTCCACGGGGGTTTGTGGTCCTGACCCTGATAAAGAACTTGTCGAAGTCAGCGCCGCGCTTGAGCAACTTGAGTCGGAATTCGAAGATGTCGATATCTCGCGAGCAAATATGCAGCACAACATTGAGCAGTTCCTCGAGATGCAATCTATCTCCGAACTGATTGAGGAGCACGGTCCATCGATTCTACCAATCACCGTTGTCGAGAATGAAATTGTCGGCAAGTCAGAATATCTCTCGTATAACGAACTCGCGACAGTACTCGAAACAGCAACGCCGACTCAGGAGATCAATGCATGAGCATGACACTCACTGACACACGAGCGATTGTCGAGCCGACAAATGAAGAAACCGAATTCGTCTTCTTCAGCGGAAAGGGCGGTGTCGGCAAGAGCACGGTGAGTTGTGCGACTGCGACGTGGCTTGCCAACAACAATTACGAGACACTACTAGTGACGACTGACCCAGCGCCGAATCTCTCAGATATCTTTGGGCAAAACATCGGTCACGAGGTCACTGCGATTAATGATATCGAGAATCTCTCAGCAATCGAAATCGATCCAGACACTGCCGCTGAGGAGTACCGCCAGGAGACAATTGAGCCGATGCGACAGTTGCTCGATGACGAACAACTTGAAACCGTCGAGGAACAACTCAATAGCCCCTGTGTTGAAGAAATCGCCGCATTCGACAACTTTGTCGACTTCATGGACAGTCCTGAATATGACATAGTCGTATTCGACACGGCACCGACCGGTCACACTATCAGGTTGATGGAGCTCCCATCCGACTGGAACGCAGAACTAGAGAAAGGTGGCTCAACCTGTATTGGACCAGCAGCCTCGATGGAAGAACGCAAGCATGAGTACGAGCGCGCCATTGATACGCTACAAAACAACAATCGGACCTCCTTCGGGTTCGTTGGTAAGCCTGAAGACTCTTCGATAGACGAGATCAAACGCAGCGCGAGTGATCTTGGTGACCTCGGAATCGAGTCCCAATTGCTGATCATTAACGGGTATCTTCCCGAATCTGTGTGTGAGGATCCGTTCTTCGAAGGGAAATATGAAGACGAGCAGGCTGTGATTGATCGCGCACAGACGGAATTCGATGCCGATGCAATGGCGACATACCCACTCCAACCTGGTGAGATCGCAGGACTCGATTTACTTGCAGATGTTGGCGGCGTTCTATACGATGGCGATGAGGCATCCGTCGATGTCGGGACAGCAACAGACGCCGAAGCCGAGACTGTAGGTGAATTTGATTCGATGGTCGACGCCGAAGCAGTCGCCGACCAACTCCGACCGGGTGATGAGACACAGTATCTCTTTTTTACTGGCAAAGGCGGTGTGGGCAAAAGTACGATTGCCTCAACGACGGCAACAAAGCTTGCTGAGGCGGGTTATGAGACACTTGTTGTCACAACTGACCCAGCCGCTCATCTTCAGGATATCTTTGGCGAGCAGGTCACTCATGAACCGACCTCAGTCAGTCAGGCGAATCTCGATGCAGCACGGATCGATCAACAAAAAGCGCTTGAAGAGTATCGTACGCAGGTTCTTGAGCACGTCACTGAGATGTACGAGAATAAAGAGGACACCCAAATCGACGTAGAAGCCGCAATTGCAAACGTTGAAGAGGAACTCGAATCACCATGTGCTGAAGAGATGGCTGCCCTTGAGAAGTTCGTGAGTTACTTTGATGAGGATGGCTACGATGTTGTCATCTTCGACACTGCTCCAACAGGACATACACTCCGATTACTTGAATTGCCCTCTGACTGGAAGGGGTTCATGGATCTTGGTTCACTAACGAAGGGCGCCGCACCTGCAAAAGGTGATCAGTACGACAAGGTCATTGATATAATGAAGGATCCCAAACGTAGTAGCTTTGCATTTGTGATGTATCCCGAGTATACCCCGATGATGGAGGCATATCGAGCCGCCGCTGATCTTGAAGATCAAGTCGGAATCGAGACTTCATTGGTGGTTGCGAATTACTTACTCCCTGAAGAATACGGTGATAATGCTTTCTTCAAGAACCGCCGCGCTCAGCAGGCAAAGTATCTGACCGAGATTAGCGACCGGTTCGACGTGCCGATGATGCTCGCTCCGCTGCGTCAGGAAGAGCCGGTTGGACTAGACGAGTTGCGCGCGTTCGGTGAAGAGATAACCGGAGTGAGTGACATTACTGAGGAGACGGAACCGGAGGTGACGGCGTCATGAGCGAGGCTGCGTCAGAAGAACTAGCCGTCGAAGAATCGCTTCAAACATTCATTGAGACGCTCCACAATTCAAAAACCTATCAGCAGTTCGTGGACGCGAATAAACAACTCAATGCTGACGAAGAGGCACGGTCATTACTTGAAACATATCAACAAAAACAACAGGAATTAGACACGGACGACTTTGATTCGTCAATCCTCGGCGAATTACAGGAGCTCAAAACTAAAGTCTCGAACAATGTCACTATTCAGGAATATCAAGCAGCACGGGAAGAGTTCATCGCTCTTGTTGAACAGACGAACGACGTCATCAGTGAACAAATCAGACAGGAATTCGCGCAGTCTCTAGGAGGTGGGTGCTGTTGAGCACCTCTGACGATGAAGTTTTAATCGCCGCTGAAACGCTTGGCAAAGAACTTGATCTGGTACAATCGGAGACAACAGCTGATGAGTTTGAGTCGCTATTGATTGAGTGCAATAAATCTATTAACGACGAGATCGGTCTCGAATACGGTGATATCTGCGATGCTGGAAGCGACTGCTGTTGATATTAGCTATAATTGAAGACGCTACCCCCCTTTCAACGAGCTGCGAAACCGCAAATAGGGGGGAGACAGCGCCCGCACGAGTTACTTGCACGTTGCACGCTTCTCCGCCATGCTTAGAACCCGCGCGGTCGAGCAAAATACTGTGATGTTCGCCTATGTCATCGATTCACTTCAGGAGCTTCTGCAGTTTTTATGCGGTTTTGATGATTTGATATGTACAGACGATTCAAAGCGACTGCCTCGGGACTTGACCCTGAGGTGGGTTGGCTCGATTGCATCCGACTCGACGGTTGTA
>ERZ1034501.25-NODE-25-length-20449-cov-10.032411_pt1 | contig 20449 bp, 17 predicted proteins | sample MGYA00520656_ERZ1034501 | MGnify/ENA primary metagenome ERZ1034501 (study PRJEB33760, sample SAMEA4777692) | hypersaline lake metagenome | biome: hypersaline environment; feature: brines | place: Spain | collected 2014-08 | depth 0 m ... | reverse complement strand
TCACGTCGCGTATTGATTGACCTCAGCCGTTAGATAACTCAGTTACCCTTCGAACGACCGTTTTCTTTTGCTCAAGACGGCTATCATTCTTTGTTCATCGATATTGTCACTATAACTGTGAGTGTCTTAGACAGAGAACTTATATCAGTCGTGACATCTTCGCCCGGCGTGAACGTCGGGATTCTTTCGCTGATTAAAGATAGTATACTATCAGATCAATAATAAATTTACAGAGGAGAACAGATGAAACAATTGCTGTACTGGCTGCAGTCTCGATAGTGACTGTCCTGGCTTCTGCGAATTCCCTTGCAAAGATGAGAATGAAAAATCCAGCAAGAGTCAATACAAAACCATGAACAAATACTTGCTTGACTGGCATCCATGCATTCGTGTTCTGATAGCCGCCAGTGTAAAGATACCCGATCATTGTCTGTCCGCCTTCGAGACTGAATACTGCGATAGCACCGGTGATTACCCACAGTGGTGTCTCAGTTGTGTCGGTCGCGTCGACGACTGGTCCGGCGACAAACCCGCCAAATCCAAGCCATACGGCGGTGAGTAAGGGGACAAAAAATATAAATGCCGGAATTGTCCCATAATAGATGCTAATATTAGTCCATGGAATCGGGAAATAATTCTCACGCCATCTGCTGTACTTATTGAGAGTCGACTTAGAAAATATTGTCTGATCAGTATTGACCTCTGGAACTTCGCCGGCGAAGAGAGCCCTGATGAGAGCCCATATTGCCAACACACCAAGTTCAAGCCAATAAAACAGTAGTATTGCTGCGGTCGACGTCTGAAATCCGAGTATCCCAATGATTGGTGCGCCATTGGCAACAATCACCGATATGAGTCTGATATCGGGGGATAGCATATATGACAAAGAAACCCGTTTCATGCTTATATGACGATGGATCCGTCGTATGTCAAGGCGAGATATTGAACAATTCAATACGTCGAATCTGATTTACTGACTGGACATATCGTTGTCAGGGACCGGACATATGTCGGTGGACAAACGCTGGTGCTTCGGCTGTCCCCTTCAGCAAATATAATATTCAATAATCGACTAATAAAAATAATAGTAGCATTTCGCGTGTTGAAATGGTGCAATTATGAAGTGACAATCCTCATAAATTGGCTTTTATAAGGGCGGATGATATCAGCTGTCGGTCATTGACGACGACAGCTTGTTGCGTTGTATTTTTTCGCTAGCAGTGTATCGAATTTAAGAATAATATCATAATCAACTAGCCGTCGTATGCATATTAAAACCACCTGGGAAGATTAGCTATATTCCTCCATCCAAAGACGATGCAGGTCGGCTATCTGCGTGAAGATTGTGTGTATGGTGGCATCTTTGTGCTGAATTGAGGGCGTATTAGCCTTTCCAATCTCAACCGTCGGAAGATCTCTATCATCTGGATATTGAACATATATGACCGTCTTATCGAACACCCCTGCTGGCATCCCGATATTATTTCTCTCCATCAAAGCGTGCATCTCTGTGTCGTCGTTTTGAAGATAGAATACCACGGTGTATTCGCTTTTGATTCCCGCTTTTTTTCTAATCGTCTTTAGTGTAAATTCATTTGCAGGTATCCGATAGATATGATTCAACTCCGTATGATTTTCTGGTTTATCTCGTGAGCATGCTGAATATGGATAAATATCGGCTCTTCCATTATTTGAGTCAATATCTACCTGAACGGTCACTTCCGTTCCAGTAAGTGATGACATTTTATCAGTGGCGCTCACTGTAAGTTCGAGGATCTCAAGTGCGCGTTGCATTCGCTTATCTCCGACGACTTCTATCTGTGTGCTGTCCATCATGAGTATCTCACCAGTTGCAATGTTTCTACCCTGAGTCGTGGAAGAATCGGACGTCACGTTGTATATTTGCGGTACGAGAGCTGTTGGTCGAAGACCCAACTTCTCACCCCAGATGTACTGTGAGCCAGTCGAGACATAATTTGTCCCTGTGCCTATCGACCAGTCATTGTGATCTTGTGCTTTAATATCTCTGAGACTTCTTTCACGTAATGAAATACCGATTCCTTCTCCTTGATACGCTGGTCGTATCGAGAGTCCTTTCGCTTTATACCAGGGTGGTTCAGCGTGCTTTCTGGAGAGAAGTGCAACGCCGATGGCGCGTCTATCTTTTTCGGCAATGTAAGCACTGTTACCTGCACTCGCAACGAATGTATGAATAAAGTTCTTGTGCAGTCTCTCTTCTGAAGCATAACATATGTGATACCCCTCATAACTGTTCCAAGCAGCCTTGTATATCTCTGGGATTTGCTCATCATACTTCTTTGCTTCAGCCGACTCAGTTATCCGCTTAATATCAACGCTGGATTGGGTATGGTTCATTCTTGGGGCTTTGTGGATAACTGAATTGGATTCGATTTCTTTTTTGACCGAGTGCTCCGTCTGAAAAACACTGATTGGCGTGTCGATCTCACTCTGCGTCCTGTCTTTGACGCCAGTGATTCGTGACCGTTTTCGATGGCATTGAAAATGTACAGGGTATGAATGTGATCATATGGACACTCTGAGTATTTGCTCTTGATTTGGAGTTCTGTGGATTTTAATCTGACTTTCACCAATCGCTAGCGCGGAAGCCCCGCCCCCGGCAGAGGCAGTGAATAGGGTGGGGAAGAAGCGCGTACGATAGTTACCTGATAAAACTCATCCCCAGCATAAGGTGATTAGTGATAGTCAACATGCAGGTTTCACCGACCGCTGTGTTGGGTGAGTCTCTGTGTGAATCGCCTTGGATCACATCCAAGCCACAGGTATTCATCATGACCTTATCTAAAGATTCAAGATTCAAGATTCAATAGAGCATTAAGACCGATTGCATAGTGACTGGGTGGATGATTAAGAGAACAGAGCGGAGAGGAGTCGATGTCGGTTGCTGACCCGGTTCTTGAAGCGTTGAGAGACCCCCATGGATTTGTGTCTGGACTCATCCTCAATGCTGCACTCATTCTTGGAGTGATTGTGTTTGAGTGGAGTCTCATTGAAATTGCTGTGGTGTATGTCATCGAGGTAGTAATTATCAACTTTGTTTTTCTCTCTGTCGCATTGTTTACGCCACAATCAGTGGATGACCGTGATGGAGATGTGTGGAACACGAAGCCCACCCCACTTCAGCCGGTTTCCCAGCTCCCGCCAATCTACTGGCGAAATGTCAAATTTGTTGGGCACAAGGCTGTCTTCACCGTGGTCTTCATCGGAGTTTTCATTGGAGGATTTCGTAACATTGTGTTTTCTAGCCCTTATTTTGCTTCAGGAGTTCCCCTCTCAATTGGAGTTGCGATCGCCGGTATTATTCTGTTTCAGTTGCGGCGAGTCTGGCAATACTTTATTATTGATCAATCGTATCAAAATAAGTCACCGCTGGACGCGGTGCAGTTTGCGTTTGCCCCAGTTGCCGAGTTACTGTTTATGCTTTTTTATGTGTTCGTTCCGGTCACCTTTGTGGTCGTAGGTGCCGCGATCGTAATGAATGTTGACGTTACCTCACGGCTTGTGTTGTTGTTATATCTCGTGCCAATGGGAGCCATTCGGGCGTGGATAGGGAGCTTAGATCCCCAGACAGACGATCTTGAGATACGTTTCGGCTGAAGGGTTCTGACCGCCCGGATAATGATAATTGTGACTCACCATCGCATGATGAGAGTACTGTCACTCTCGAAATAGAACTCGTTATTGACGATGCCGAGAGCCGGCATGGAACGCTCTGTGCAGACAGCAATTCATATCATCCAATTACCAGTTGGTTGCACTGTGCGTTCCGTTATTCGAAATGGAACGTGCAAACAAACGTTCAATTCAACTTGACGCTACTGAGTGTGGTTTCGAGTAAAAAACAGTAGCCACAGTATCAGTATGATTACTGTGAAACGAGGTGATGCTCCACCCTTGATCAACTCATCAACTGAATGTGTGTTGAGTATGAGCGTGGTGGGTAATATAATACATATACATATACATACGACTGTCATCATCAAGTAACGAGTGGAGTAAGTGATACTGAGACCTTCACAACGAGGGGTGTAGTGGAGGAGCGACTACTCCATCAGCGCCTGACGTTTTGCTGTTGGATTGATCAGACCACATCAAATGTTCTTGTATGGTGACTCTTGAGTTGTCTTCGACAATAACTTCACTCGCATTTCGGAGATATCTGACTGCACAGCGATTATCTTCATATTTATTAGCTGCGGACCCTGTTACTGCCCTGGTACCAGCCTCACCGAGCGCGTTAGTCGTCCGTCGGCATGGACATGTACTCCAGCCGTCAGTGAGTTCAAAGAGTGAATATATCTCAGTGAGACGCTGATCGAACATCCTCAGCGTAGTTTTGCAGACTCTCTGCTACTGCTTCTGCCTGGTCGGGGGTCAATTCAATACGGTCTGCATGGGCTGGGACCGCATCAACGCCGACTGTGTCCAGTTCAATACCGAGGATAACGCGGTCCGGACACTCGTCCTCTGTCGCTACATTGAGAACACCATCAAGTGAAAGTGAATCATCATGAGTCTCGAGTCGAGCGGAAACAAGATCAAGCGTTGTATATGCGTTTACTGATAGAATTCGATTTGACATGTGTCGTGTATCATATTATCTTTAATCGTCGGCGGTTGATTTCGTCCGGGCTGTCTCTTCGGCGGTGATTGCGTTGGGTGCCGGTTCAAGTGCGACCGCACACTGTTTGTAATTCGGTTCGTCTGAACGGGGGTCGGTCGCCGCCACGGTCAGTTCGTTCGTCGCCGGATGATGAATCGGGAGCCAAACCATCCCCAGGGGGACAGCCTCGTCACTGGTCACTCGCACAGGGACCGACGCGCGACGAGACGAGAGAAAAGCGATTGAATCGACTTCAATAACATCGTTTTCGTTGTCGGCACCGGTTTTCAGATTTAAAATCGTGTCTGGAGCGACCCGGGCGACTACCGTGTCTGTATGGTCCGATCCTGTGCCCCGTGACCGGATACCGGTATTATATTCGTCGATTGTGCGACCGGTCGTCAGGGTGAGCGGATACGACTCATCAGTTGGTTCTGGTACCTCGCTGTGCATCCCAGTGGAAAATTGAGCCCGCCCGGACAGTGTCTGGAATGACCACTCACCGTCATCGTAGTAGCGATATCCGCCCTCGGCAGTAGCAGATGGTGCTGGCCATCGGACTGCTCGCTCGTCTTTGAGTCGATTGTATGAAATACCTGAGAGGTCAGCAGCCGTGCCTGCCGTGAGTGAGGCGAGTTCGTTGAACAACATCGCGGGCTCTGTTTCAGGAAACAGTCCAGGCGTGAGTTTCTTACCGATGGTCGTGATGACATCAAGGTCAGTTCGCACATTGGATGTTAGATCCGACGCGGGCTGGATACGCGAGATCCGCCGTTCCATATTGATTGCCGTCCCATTGGTCTCAACCCATGTTGCAGCTGGCAAAATCACGTCTGCCAACTCGGTTGTGTCGGTGTGGAACGCGTCCTGAACGACGAGGAACGCATCTTCAAGACGGTCTCGAACTGTCGATGCATCTGGGAGCCCTGCGGCTGGATTTGTGGCAACGGTCCAGAGAGCCTCAACCGGTCCATCATCAATCGCCTCAACGATATCGACCGGTCCCGGACCGGAGTCCTCCGGCAGTCGCTTGACAGGCACGTCCCACGCCTCGGCAATCGCTCGACGTTCGATAGGGTCTGTAAATGAACGCATGCCTGGCCACGAGCCCTTGGATGAACATACGCGCGTCCCCATTGAATTCGCCTGTCCGGTCAACGAGAACGGACCGCTTCCTGGTCCGAGGTTACCAGTTGCAAGACATAAGTCGATCAGCGAACCAGCCGTTTTGCTTCCCTGAGCGCTTTGATTGACTCCCATTCCCCAATATACGAGTGTGGTGTCTTCAAGTGCGTCAGCGAGCGTGTCGACAGTTGACATAGAGACACCAGCGGTCGCTGCAGCGTCGCCGGGGTCCGGAAGTGATGATCGAGTCGCCTCAAACCCGGTTGTTGCCCGATTAATAAATTCGTCGTCGGTATTTCCCCCTTCGATGATTCGCGCAAGGATGGCACGAGCGAGTGCGAGATCAGTTCCGGGTTCGGGTGCGATATGACGGTCGCTACGTGCTGCGGTCTGTGTTTCAATAGGGTCGATAACAAGGAGTCGGCTATCGCTTGCAGACGCGCTGTCAACGATCCAGCGAAACATAACAGGGTGGGCAATAGCTGGGTTTGCGCCCCAAATGACGTGTGTTGTCGCAGCTTCGATGTCGTCGTATGTACACGGTGGTGCATCGCTCCCGAACGCGTCATAATACGCGGTCACAGCACTCGCCATACACAGCGTCGTGTTCGCATCGTAGTATCGTGTTCCAAATCCGCCGCGGGCAAGTTTTCCCAGCGCATAAGCCGCCTCATTCGTCTGCTGCCCGCTCCCAAGGACTGCAACTCCATTGTGGTCATGAGTGAGGATATCACGGAACTCATCAATAACCCGGCTGAGCGCTACATCCCACGTGGTGCGGTGTAACTCGCCGTCACGCCGGACATGCGGTTTTGATAGCCGTTCGCCATCTGCGTTTCCTGTTTCTTCGATGCCGCGGGCACACGCAAGTCCTTGGCTGACTGGGTGCGCGACGTCGCCTCGAACACCGTCGATTCCGTAGCCCGAGTCAGTCATCTCTGTAAGATGTCCGCATCCGACCGCACACCGCATACAGGTGGTTGGGACAAAGTCGTTCACCGGCTACTGCCTCCTGTCTGATTACTACCCGACACCTCCGATACGAACAACTCTGGGGCAACATCCATCGATGCCACTGGTATGGCTTCCGACCTCAATTCAGTGTCGTCTTGTGTTGTTTCGGTATGCGTATCAGTCATCGCTTTCAGTCGCTAGTGACGTGTCGTCGGGGGCAGTTGGAGCAGGTCCCTCACTATCTGCAAACGGGTACCATGATCCTTTTGCGTCGTGGAGACACGGGTCCTCGTAACCGGTTTCTTCCGGCTCGGCGGCTTCGATAAGCACCTCTTCCTGGGTCGCCTCAACCCATGGCCCACACGTTTGGCCCTTTTCGCGGTTTGCTGCCACAGTTTCAAACAAGTTCCGCAAGAGTCCAGGAACCTCGTCTGCCGGCACACGCTGTCTGATCCACTCGACGAAAGAGGGGTCAGGACCGATGCCGCCGCCAACGCCAACATCAATCGCCTCAACCATTTCTCCGTCTTTCCGCGCTCGCATTCCCTGAAATCCGATGTCGGCAGTCGTTGCATGACCACAGTCAGCCGTACAACCGGAATAATGAATTTTGATCTGTTCGATGTCATCTGGTAGGTCCACATTCGACCGCAGCCATCGGAGCAGCGTTGCCATTCTAGCTTTCGTCTCCGTCAGCGCAAGCGAGCAGAACTCCGTGCCTGTGCACGCCATTGCACCTCGCGTGAACACATTTGGTTCGGGACTGTGAGTCTCAAGCAAATCAGACGTCAAGAGCGCGTCGAGTTCTGACTCGGGGACATCTAAGATCAGCGGGTTTTGTCGTCGCGTGAGTCGCATTGCTCCAGACCCGTGTATCTCCGCTAGATTGGCAAGTCGGACGGTCTCACCAGCAGTGAGCCGCCCAATTGGCACCGAGAGACCGACGTAGTAGGTGCCGTCCGTTTGCTCATGAACGCCGATGTGGTCATGTTTGCCGTCTGTTGGTGACTTACCGGCATTATACGTATATTCATCGCGACAATCCGCTCCTTCGCGCCGGAGATTAAAGTCAACGTATGACTCTTGGAGTTGGTCACGGATCTTTTCCGTCCCCCAATCATCAACAAAAAAGCGACTTCGGTTTTTTTGTCTGTTTTCTCTATCTCCGGTCTCAAAGTACAGTTCGACAAATCCTCTGACAACATCATATGCGTTGTCGGGCGTGACAAAGATATCAAGACTCCGTGCTTTGCGTGGCTCACGACCGCCGAGACCGCCGCCAACGCGGACGTTGAATCCCCATGTTGTATCGCCGTCAATCGTCTTTTCTGCGGGTTCAAGTCCGATGCCGTTAATCGAGTCCTGCGCACATCCCTCACGACAACCGGTCACACTGATGTTGAACTTTCGAGGCATGTTTGCAAGGTCATCGTCAGCGCGGAGTTTCGTGGATATCTCATCAAGTACCGGTTGTGCGTCGACGAACTCATGTTTGTCTCGCCCAGCGACCGGACACCCAGAGATATTACGCATTGTGTCGCCTCCAGACGACCGAGATGATAATCCGACGGATTCAATTTTTTCCCAGATTTCTGGCACATCCTCAAGATTGAGCCAATGAAGTTGTATCGATTGTCGGGTAGTGAAGTCAATCCACGCATCGCCAAACTCTGGGTTTGAGACTGGACCGATAGCGTACTCTCCGGCGACCTCTCCAATGACGCGGAGTTGTTCGGCGTTCAGGACGCCGTTGGTGTTCGCCAATCGCATCATAAAGTAACTCTCCTGCCCAGACCGCTGGTGGAAGACACCCCAGAATTTAAATCGGGAAAACCACATTTCGCGGTCATCCTCTGGGATCGAGTCCCATCCGGACTCGGCAAACTCAAGAATCTTCTCTCGTATCTCGTCACCGTACATCTCATCCTTCCACTGTTCTTTCTTTGTCGTCATGCGTGATCACCAGTTTTTGTTACTCTGTTTTTGATCGACGTATTTCTACTTGATTGCATCTTTTTGATTGGTTTCAAATTAATATCGTGGCATAAAATGCTGTTGCTTTAACAAATACAGAAATTATACGGAGGAATTGGAGAGAATCATACATCGATCGATCCGACGTGATAATTTCAATCATAAGAGGATGAATATATCATCCCGTGATACTCTGGTTGGTTTAGTGAAAGATCGGAACTTTTGATTTTGAGGAAGGATATTCATTTAGGTCCCTTCATCGATTAATACGTCTCCATACGAAACACGCAGTAAAGCCCCTCAGACGGTCGAAATGTAAGGATTCTTTATTATGAACAACGGTTATATACTGGACAAAGCTGTGTGTATCTATCTGAGAGATCCGATAATGGTTATGAGTAGTATAATAATTGTCAATCAGTTCTGGAACTGTCGGTGGTTATGAAAGAGACGCAACCGACAACATGCATGCGATGTGCGGTTGGCTGCGGTTATCTTCAAACGGAAGCTGACGACGACGAGCATATTGTCGATGTCTCTGGAGATCCAAATCACCCAACAAATGGCGGAGTAAAGTGCCAACGTGGCGTCAGAGAAACAACCAATACAAGGACGGACCGGTTGACACAGCCACTGATCCGCCGGGGTGGCTCACTGCAGCCAACGACGTGGGACACCGCGCTTGGCGTCGCGGCAACGCGGCTTGTTGAGGCTGTTCGACAGAATCCGGACAATGTCGCGGTGCTGGGAAGTGGTCAGCAAACGAACGAGGCAGCTTACGCCCTTGGAAAGGTTACCCGAGGCGCGATTGGGACACAGTACTATGATGCAAACACAACCCTGTGTATGGCTTCGGCGGTCGCCGCATATTATCAGGCATTCGGGAGTGACGGACCCCCACCGACCTATGACGATATCCCGAAGGCGAACACTCACATCGTCTGGGGAGCCAACCCAGCTGTTGCTCATCCCGTATTATACTCGTGGATCATGAACAGTGTAACCGAAAATGACGGCGAACTCATCGTTGTTGACCCAGTTATTACGACGACCGCAGCCGACGCCGACATACACGCACAACCAGACCCAGGAACAGACCTTGCGTTGGCGCGAGCGGTGCTCGCAGCTGTGATTGCATCGGGAAACGTCGACGAACAGTTTGTTGATCGTCACACAAAGGGGTATGCGGAGATGGTTGAATCGCTCCCGACGGTGGATGCTGCCGCAGAGACGGCCGGCGTTGCACCCAACCGCGTTCGTGATATCGCCAGCACGCTGACCGTGAACACACTCATTTACTGGGGGATGGGCGTCAATCAGAGTATTCAGGGGACGGGGACAGCGCGAGCACTTATTGACCTGTGTCTTGCAACGGGAAACGTCGGTCCGGGAAGCGGACCATTCTCGTTGACAGGACAGGCAAATTCGATGGGTAATCGCGTGTGTGCCTCGAAAGGAACGTGGCCCGGTCACCGCGCCTTTGGAGACTCAGCGAACCGCAAAATCATTGCAGACACATGGGACGTTCCATTCGGTCGACTTCCGAAGTCCCCCGGTCCAGGGTTTATCCGAATTATCGATGCACTTGCTCGTGGTAATATCGACATTTGCTGGACAGTCGCAACAAATCCAGTCGCCGGCGTGCCTGATTCCAGCCGCGTCGAGACCGCTCTTGAGGACACGTTCTTAATCACACAGGATACATTCCGCTCGGATACGATCAATTGTGCGGACGTGGTGTTACCGGCAGCGACATGGGGAGAATCAACCGGCACAGTCATGAACATGGAACGCCGGATTTCGCGAGTTACCGCATCAGCCGACCCACCGGCGAAAGTCAGACAGGATATCGACATTATCGCCGCGGTCGGAAACCGAATCCACGCGGGACTATTTAATTCACCACCGCTGGATCCTACGTCCGTTTTTGACGAGATCCGCGAACTTACCGCTGGGACGAACGCAGACATGTTTGGTATCACCTATGACCGGCTTGAGTCTGAACGAGCCGTCCGGTGGCCTGCTCCGAGCGCTGATACAGAAGGGGGCTATCGGTATCACGACGATGGAGAGTGGTCGTTCCAAACGGCGTCTGGTCAGGCACGGTTCTCAACGGAAACACATACTCAAGTTCCAGAGCCTGTCGATTCGGAGTACCCTCTTACGCTTACAACGGGTCGAACAGATGGTGTATATAACACCGGTGTTCGAACACGCGATGATACCGATACTGAACGACCGACAGCGCGGATCCATCCAGAAACGATTGTTCAGTATTTAGATTCGTTTGAACGAGGGCAGACAGTTATTACATCGCGTCGATCTCAGGTCATCGTAGATGTCAGTCCGAACGATGATATTCCGCCTGGCATGGTCTGGCTGCCGATTCACAACGCGACAATTAACGAACTCACATTGTCTGCGGTCGACCCCCATTCTGCTGAACCGAACCTCAAACAATGTGCGGTAGCGCTGTTGGCGCCAGCGCGTCAAAAGATGGACACACCTCACGGTGCCGTCTCAAAGTGATATCTTGGTCTACTCCGATCAACTGCTGATTTGATATCGTTCTCTCGGTAATCCTTCAGTGTCGAAAGCATATGGTCTGACAGCCGATAAATATCCAACAGATTCTCTTTTGTATTACCTTCGGTTGAGCATTGTCGTCATCCTTGACGCAAGCAAATAGTGACCACAATCCGACAACGAAACATGATCACATCATGTGAAAATACATATCGATGAACAATGATGACGTATATTTCTTTACTTCGTGCAATTATTTGTCGGCTTTAGATGAAAGAATAAATTTCTCTTCTCGCAAAGTTGAAACAAACGCTGTCAGCATAGGTTCTTTGCATTCCACAAATACTCTTCACTCAAATTGACTATTTGTCAATCAAATGGTTTATCAATTACTCATTGATGATGTATTCTTGTGGAAAATAACAAATACAAAAACAAAAGTCGAATTCATTCATGGAATGTAATCACCATGTCAGAGGAATCGCACATACAAGATGCAAAGCAGTCTAAATCATTGCCGTTGCGATCACATAATAAAAAACGTCAGTATGCAGGATATACCGATATCATGGGGTGTCTCAAATGAATAGTCCAATTAAAATGACGAAGTACCGAACGTTACTGCTCGCAACAGTCGGTTTCAATTTCTCGTTTCTGATTTGGTTTTCGTTCGCACCATTTACCGGACCGATGGCGGATGAGTTCGGTCTATCATTGGCGGAGATTGGTGTTTTGGCGAGCGCAGCGATTTGGCTGGCTCCATTTGGACGTATCCTCACGGGATGGCTCTCGGATCGGTTTGGCGCACCGACAATCTTCGCTATTGTCTTGGCGTACGTCGGAGTCTTCTCGATTTGGAGTGCGTTCGCCGAGTCGTATACTGTGTTCTTCATCACGCGATTAATCGTTGCCACAGCCGGTATCACGTTCGTGATTGGTATTCAGCATGTCTCCGAATGGTTTGATGCATCAGAACTTGGAACTGCTGAGGGAATCTACGCCGGTATCGGAAACGCCGGTGCAGCAGGTGGCGCGCTGATCCTCCCTCGGGTATTCTCGCCTGGATGGAGCGGTCCAATCTTCAACACAAACTGGCGGGCTGCGTTCTTTTATACTGGAATTGTGTCAATCGTGTTGGCAGGCGTTTACTACACCTTTGGTGAAGCCGCAAAAAGCAGTCAGAAACGTGCAGCAACCAAAAGCAAGGCAAGCCTGAAAGAGTGGATCTTCACCGCGACGCGGTACGGAACAGTGGTGCTTGCACTGGCGTATGTCATGACGTTTGGACTTGAATTATCAATGAACGGCTGGCTCGCTACGTATTACCGTGAAGGATTCAATACACAGAATCTTGTATTGGCTTCCACGTTTGCAGCGACATTCTCAGTTGCAGCTGGACTTCTCCGTCCGGTTGGCGGATATGTGAGCGATCTCCTCGCTCGAAAAGAACGAAACATAATTCCATTCTTTACTGGTCGTTATCGTGAACAGTGGACGTTTGTATCGTTGTGTTTCGTTGTGCTTGCCATGTTTGGAATGACCCTTGCGGGTCTGACCGGGCAAGTGCTCATCGCTGTCAGCGCAGGGTTCCTCGTTGGGATGGGCTGTGCGTTCTCAGAAGGAGCAATCTTCGCACAGGTACCCGCGATGTTTCCGGACAGTTCTGGTGCCGTCGCAGGCGTCGTCGGTGGAGTCGGGACTGTTGGGGGAATCGTCTATCCATTGGTGTACGCCGCGCCGTTGTTGCCAAATCTCCATACCGGATATTCCATTGTGGCTGTGTCGATGATCCCGATTGTGTTGCTAGCAGCGTGGGTCTTCCAGCCAACCGTTGCTGAGCGTGCGACCGATGACGGATTGGTTACCGGACGGGATTCTGGAGGGGTTGCTGACGATTAACTACATGTATATGATCCCATCGGAGCCTGTGTCGAAACGGTGATACTATCATCAGTCCACCTGATGTCAGTCTAACATATCGTGACCAGTCATGGTATTATTGCGAGCATGTTGAGTCGGTGAATCGCCTCGGAGTCACGCCCCGTAGCATCCGTCTTGTAACTCAGTGAATGCGCTACGTTCGTTGTATCTGATGATTATTTAATATAAATGAGGCTCACCGAATACTAACATATCTCATCTGACGTCGAGTCAATCAGCGTCACCCCCTTGCTTGAACGCGGATTTCGCATAATATATCTGATATTCCGAATCACCGGTGTCAATATTCCTGACGCAATTATCGTGGACCTACAGTTTCATAAACAGTGAACTACTGACCCGGTGGATTACCAGGCTGTCGTCGATACTAGAGTGGAGTCTGAGTGCAAAAAGATGGGATTTCACCGAGAGAGACCGTTGGCTGGTAATTATATATCTCTAGACTTTCTGATATTGTATATTTCATTGTGAATATGAAGAGATTATCACAGGCACTGTTTCGTGAACCCGATGGACGGACGAAAGGGCTCTGTTTTGTAGGGGTGTCGCTTGGAGGCGTTCTTGTGTGGGTGTCTCTGAGCGTTACATTCGGTGAGTTCTTATCTCCATTTATTCTCTTTGTCTCTCTATCGTGTGGATTGGTGGGGATTGCCGAATCTCTGCCTGTATCTCGACGACAATTAGCAGGAATCCTCCGGGTAGGAGCCGTGAGCGTACAACTAGCAGTGCTACTGCATCTCACAATAGTTCCAGATTTTTATGTGTCGTGACTGCTTATCCCTGCCGAGAGCAGAGTCCGACACCGTGCTCGTCGATCAGCGTCATGGAAGAGAAGGTCCTCAGTGGCGGCAGCCCGCTATACGGGCGACGGACGGGGGAGATCGATCTCCCGCCGCTGTCGATCGACGATGCAAGACAGTTCTATCCGGGCGACGACCCGGACACGACGATTCAGTCGTGGGGCGTCTTGGGGGGAAACTCGCAATAATCGGCTCGCATTCGCCAACTGACTCGGTGACAGCGAATGGGAAACGTACCGATTCTTGGAGACAGGAATCTCCATCGATACGAGGTATACAAACGAGTCGCAACGCGTCTCCGACGAGAAGCTGACATCACGGTCGTGAACGCGGATCCAAGTCTGATGCGTTCGGTTCGTTTCGTGGCGACACTCGATTGTGCGGTCTTTTCTGATCACGATCTAGATGCTGACGACGCAACGCTGGAATTCGAGTGACGTTGACGTTCACGTCCTGAGCGCGATGAGTTCCGCATCCAGTACAACGAACCGGGGACACAGTGATCATGCAGTTAGCATCAGAATGAAACCCACGAAAACTTGACCCCGAGTCACTTCCAAGTTGATTACGAAGAGTGGTCAGCACCGCACCGTGAATCTGCATCCTTCACAGATTCGAATCTGATTGCAATCCTCAAGACCGTGTCCCGAATCGCCCTGAAACCGTTCGACAAAGTCCGTAGGACGATACGCGGTAGGTGTTTCACAGCACTCGCTCAGCATCGGCTCCTTCCTCGGACCCCTCATTTTTGTTAGTGTCGTCACTCACCAGCGTCTTCTGGTCATCGTCATACTGTGGGATGTATTCCGAACCACCGAACCTCCGAACCCCCGAACGAGCGTCGGTCTCAGATCGAGGGCGATCTAGAGTGGGTCATCGAGTCCGTCCCGAGGCTGTCGCCCGAACGTCGCTGGGTAGCCCGAACCGCTCAAAAAGCCATGTCATGCCTCGATGTTCTGCTCACGAACGGTGAGAAAGGGTCGATAGTCGTTGCGACCGACGTGGTAGTCACCTTTCAGGCGTCGACTGCATCGATCCGGGTGGATGCGGACGACCAGTTTGACTCACGCCGCCCGACACTGGGATCCTATACTATGAGCAACGCGAGACCACTCACGATGACGACGCCCAGTACGATAGAGACAAGCCGACCAAGACGCTGCGTCCCTAAGAGCCATGCCAAAGCCGCCTTGACCAGCGTGTTTGCGATGGCTGCAATGACGATCCCCGTGGTTGCAACCTGCGTTGAAATCGTCCCCTCAGCAGCGAGTCTACTCAGTGTAATAGTCATTGCATCGACATCTGCCAGCCCAGAGAAGAATGCCATGGCGTACACACCCGACGTGCCAAGTAATTCGTGCGCATGCTCGGAGACGAGAAGCACAACCGCGAATACCACGCCAAACAGGAGCGCCGGTTGGAGTCGAAATGGATTTTTTAATTCTTCGGATTCGATTGTCTCATCGGACGTTGTTAGCCAGTACAACACTCCTGCAGCGACAATCCCAACGACACTCATGACACCCAATGGGATAGCGACACTCGGGAGTAACGTTGGATTGACGACCGCGACTTCAATGAGCGCTCGTGGGAACATCACAATAGACGCAGTGACAACTGCGAATGCGCAAACGTGGTACAACGTCTCATTTTCGACTGTTTTCTCAGCCATCGAAACTGTCGTTGCTGTTGAGGAAACAAATCCGCCGATAACGCCGGTTACAGCGATGCTCTGTTCAGGTTTGAGAAACTGTGCGAGTACGTACGCACCGAAGCCAAGTCCGGTGACGAACACGACCATTAACCAGATAAACCGTGGATTGAGCCCATAGAGACTGTCGAGTGGACGGTCTGGAAGCGCCGGGAGAACAACGAGGACAACCAGAATAAACTTCGCCGAAGCTAGACGCTCAGTCTCTTCGATCTGGTTGGCAAACTCATGGATTGGATCCTTAACCGAGAGGAGCACGGTCACAGTCCCGCCGACAATAATTGCAATGATGGCACCGGTCTCAGAATGCATGGTCATCGCTCCCAGTATTGTGGTGAGAAGTGCAGCCATCAACGTTGTCAGACCAATATCTTGTTCATACCAGACCTTCCCAGCGTACGCGACTGTGAGCGGGACGACAAGTGCGCTGACAGCAAGCGAAAGGATTCTGGGGAAGAATGCCGAGATGAGTGCTCCATAGAGCGCAAACAGCGGAAAGGTACGGCTCCCGGCGAATGTTCCACCAGACTCGCTTTGCTCTCGCTCCAATCCAATAAGCGCCGCGAGTCCCACACCGATGAGGAGTCGAAACAAAACCTCCGTGAGTGGATCGGTTACGGGAGTGACCATTCCGTACATATTCGATGAGATGAAGTCTTAAACTATGTGATAACCAAATCAGCGCAATCATATCCACGAAATCACTCTATACGGTTGGTCAGAACCTGCTTGGGACGCTCTTCAAACCTTTTTTATCGCACATCCTCGTGATTTCGCCATATCGTAGTGATGTCGTCTGGGACCCGACCCACTCAAGCCGGGAGAGAACCCGCGTCCGTGGCTGATCCCAGTCAACGAGGGCTTCGATGCCGCCAAAGAAGATGTACGCGAGAGCGTCGAAGGACATACCAAGCGGCTATAAAAATGCCACGGAGTGAAAGGCAGGACCGACCTATGAGCGATGAAGAGTTCGAGTCGATGCCCGAGTGTGGCTTTTTATTATCGGTGACCTCTGGTAGCCATCTACTCAGAGACAGAAGGCTGAACTCCCGATAGTCTGTTTCCTGGCTTGTGGGTGGCAATCAAAAACAGAACGAGGGCGGGCGATTCGAGCCAGAGACACCTATGAATTCCAATGATGATATGATCGAAGCTCTATGACATCCAGAGTCAACGCTGGAGGATACGGTATCTCGCGTATTTTATTATGATAGGGAAACAGATCTGCAATTAATCTCTCATAATATATTCGAGTTTTATTATAATAATGCCACTGAACAGTATGAAACGATATGATGAATCGCGTGTTGAACACATCACCGGCACTGCTGTTGTTATCGGTGGGAGCATGGCTGGTCTTTGTGCAGCCCGAGTGCTTGCCGGTATCTTTGACGACGTCATAGTCATTGAGCGAGATACGTTATCCGACGAAGCAGCAATCCGTGATGGGGCACCACAGACCAGCCAACCACATGCACTGCTCGAAGCTGGTCGAGCAACGCTTGAGGATCTCTTTCCGGGATTCACCCAGAGCGTTCGAGACGCTGGGGGACTCGCTCTCAACATGACGAGAGATATTGTCTGGTATGATAAGGGCGATACCGTCGAGGAAGCGGAAACCCCACTGTCAGCTCTTTATGCAAGTCGACCACTATTCGAACATATTGTCCGAAAAAAAGTGCGTAGTAAATCGAATATCTCCTTTCGAGATGGCTGTCACTTTATTACTTACACTCAGAATCGATCGGCTAATCAGATTACGGGCATCAAATTCAGAGATGAACAGGGTGAAGAAACAACGCTTGAATCGAAAATCACTGTTGATGCGAGTGGGCGAGCAAGCAAGACTCCATCGTGGCTTGCGAATAATGGGTATGCAAAGCCGGATGTTGACCGCGTGAATATTGATGTGACATACAGCACTGTCTGTATTTCGCGACCAACAGATGATCATCACGGTGTTCTCATCGCACCAGAGCCCGGGCGACCTCGCGGGGCAGCTATGCTTCCAATCGAGCAGAATCAATGGCAGATTCTCTTACAGGGGGTGCATGGTGAGAGGGCTCCTGTCGATACGGAGCGATTCATCAGCTGGGCTGCTCAGCTCCCAATTCAGGATCCTGTGCGTGAACTACGGGAGCAACAGTGGCTGACGGATATCCGTCGTTATCCGTTCCCTGCAAGCGTTCGACATAACTATCATACCCTTCATCGATTCCCAGATAGATTTGTGGTCATTGGCGATGCAGTTGCAAGTTTTAATCCAATTTATGGACAGGGAATGTCGGTCGCTGCGCTTGATAGTCTCGCAGTTCATCACGCACTGTCAGATGGCATCACTGGAGTGGGACCGCGAGTTTTTGATCTCATAAAGCCGGTTATACACGAGGCATGGCGAACAGCGGTTGGGAATGACTTCATATTTAATGAAACAACAGGTCCGAAACCATTCGCAACCGATCTGCTCAATACATACGCATCCCGGTTGGTCAAGAGAGCTCATGACGATGGGGTGCTGACAGAGGCGTTTTTACGTGTGTTCCGTCTCGAGCGGCAAGCAACCTCGTTATTACACCCGCGGATTTTGTGGCGAACGCTTCGTCCACACCTATGAGGATAACTGATCAAACGTCCATTCGTTCTGAGGTGAGTTAGCTTCCTGTTTCGGTGACTCCAGTACAGCGGTTATTGTCACAGTCACAGATTACTCTCCCCGGTATTTCGTTATCCAGTGGTGACCGTCCCGATATCCTAGCGTGATTAATGTCGACTCGATTCATACTGACCCGACTGATATTGACTTCTCTGTGACTGTCGTATCTCGTGTCGAGATTTCACTGTTAGTATTGTCAAATTACCAGTGTCCACAACTACGGTCTCGAGGCTTTCCTCGCTCGTGTCCTCGAAGGGGTCTCGACTGATGAACATGGATAAAGGGGAGTTCGTCGCTCACTGAAACATGTGTTCGAGGTGAAAGCGACGATAATAAGAAGCCAATAGTGGGTGACGAGTACTCAGAGCCACAACGAGATTCGAGGACCATATGCATTGAGACGGTCAGTCTCAACTTGTGTTTCTGTTTGGAAGTTGAGACTTCGTTCAGAGGAAGGTGTAACGCGCAAAAACCTGAGTGCTCGAAAGCGGCTACCGCAATTCTTTGACGAGAGCAGTAGTCGCGTTATCGACGATATCATCCGCCAGACGACCCTGCCAGAAGTCGATATCCTCGTGGTCAATGGATTGGACGCCCTACGGGACGATCCGACTCCCGTCCGGTGTCCCGCCACGAAGCCAGCTCTCCTCGGGAATGTCGATGAGTCCATCCATCCATGATTTCGACGTCAGCGTGAGCGCGATATACTGCTCACCGTGGAACGGACGACTTTCGTGGTTCGAAAGAATGAGCCAAAGCCAAGGTCGAGCATCCTCGTCACGTTTGAACGGGTCATCGCCGTAGACGACATCGCCACGGTCAAAAATCGGTGTCTCTTCGTCCGTCACTGTTCATCCTCGACGCTCGGGTGGGGTTCCTGCGGTGCGTGCTCGCGCCACGCCTCCTTATCCTCTGTACCGAGTTTGTCGTTAAACAATGCGGTCGCCCGCTCGTACCCGCTGTATCCTTCGAGGCGCTCGGTGTCGTCAGTCACGACCCAGTACGTCGCCTTGTGTTCGACCAGATCGCGGTCCTTCAACCGTGAGAGCGCAGTACTCACCGCCCCCTCGTTAACGCCGATCTGAGAGGCAATTTCGCGCGTCTTGAACGCACGATCGTCGTTAGCGGCGAGAAATCCGAGGACCTGATCAGGGACCGAAAGCTCCGTGAGCTCGTCCTCGGTCGTGTTCTCGAAGGTGTCTCGGTCGATGGACATCGTTGAAAGGAGGTACGCCATCTGCTGTAAAGAGTGTTAGATATGAAATCTACGAAATTGTGAAGGTGAATCACTGTCCATCGCGAAGAAGTTCGAGAACTGTATGCATTGAGACGACCAGTCTCAACTACTGTTTCTATGTGAAAGTTGAGACTACAGAGGGTTTAGCGGTCTGTGATGCGTGAATTTGACCGATTCGGTCAGCGGGTACTGCCCCAGATGGCCCTCCAAGCGGCTATTCTTGTCACACACTCAACTATATGGACAAATTTTCGAGACTTCCAGCAGCGTAGCCACTCAGACGGCACGCTAACCCGAACAGAGCACCTCACTACCCGATTCCTGTCTCCTTCTTCAGCAGCGTCAGCGTGTTATCCGCTGTAATCAGCGGCGAATGTTCATACTCACCGGTCAACTCAACCTGTACCAGCAGATCGACTGCTCGCCAGATTGAGTACAGGAGACACGCGAACACGAAGTAGAAGAACCGTAGCCCGAAATTTTTCGACGTGGTCGCGGCCATGATCCGCTTAATCGATCGATAGCTCGGCAGGACGACCCTGTTGGTGTCATTGTGCAGTGATCTGGGTGCCTGTGAAAAATGGGTAATAGTGGGTAAGACTGATATAGACGTGGGCAATAGTGGGTTACGAGATGAAAGTTGACGCTGACAAACTCCAGACGAACGAGACCGACGACCGGGGGCGGGTGTACCTCGGGACTGAGTACGCGAACAAGCGCGTCACAGTGGCTGTCGTCGAGGTTGAGTCCGAGACTCCCGACGAGGCGGAACTAGCCGCTGCGTATCGTGAGGCATCGGAAAGCGCCAGTGATCTTGCCGACGAGTGGGATGGGGTTTCGGACGAGGCGTGGTCGGGGTCGGGACTTGATGAATGAGCGACGACAC
>ERZ1034501.22-NODE-22-length-21715-cov-10.233887_pt1 | contig 21715 bp, 17 predicted proteins | sample MGYA00520656_ERZ1034501 | MGnify/ENA primary metagenome ERZ1034501 (study PRJEB33760, sample SAMEA4777692) | hypersaline lake metagenome | biome: hypersaline environment; feature: brines | place: Spain | collected 2014-08 | depth 0 m ... | reverse complement strand
CAAACCCAAACTCAAACCCAAACCTGACACTCCCAACCCAGCGAAGCGGTGCGGTGCCGTGGGATTCCTCCCGCCTTTAGTCGGAGGAAGATGTCAAAAAGTATAATAGGGAATTCCCGTGTATCTTAGCGCCGAGAAAAGGTCAGTTCAGATATTGAGATTAATGTTATCACATTGAGATGGTGCGCCGGGGTTCGTATCAAGTTGCAATAGAATATACTTGATGAGAATTGATTATATCAATCTAATAGGGTTGTGAGCACCAATCAACGGTGAATAGCATATACTCATGATTCCTCAACAAGCTCATCAAATTCAGGGATAAGATTATCACCATCTGAATCATCATCCGTATTATTCGCAGATTCATCACCCGATGAGATATTACTTCCAGTCTCAGAGTTTGTCTCTGGAGATTCTTCGTCATCATCCGCAATTGGATCAATACGAAGGATTTTCAACGGGATATTCTCAAGTCGTTGTCCAATCTCTTTGCGGGCAATTCGAGATGCATGTTCAGTACGTTCAACATTGAAAACCGTCATCTCGAGCTCAAGCGCCACAAGCGCTTCATCTGCAGCGACAAATGCCGGAGGAAGTTCTTCACCTGAGGGTGAGTGCCGCGAGCCCATTGAAATTTCAACGTAGCTGAGATCAGGATTCAACATCTCCCCGGTCTTTGAAATGGCAATACGTACGGCTTCATCGGTTGACTCCACATCATAAACCGGGACAGCAGCCTCGACGGCGACACTACAGTCCATATCATAATACTCTATGACCGCAGATGGCATCAAAGGTTCGCTGTATCAGCCGACGACACTTCTCCGCCACCACGAAGATAATAGAACACGTATGTCTGTGCATACCCAGCGTATTGACCACCAAGCCGGTCACGGATCGCTCGCGATGTTTGCATATATCCATCACGGTCACATGCCGGGAAATGCTCAGCAATCGCCGTTTGAATCCATGTATCAAGCGGGACCGCCTCTGTATAATCAAGTGAAAATAATAATACACAGTCTGCAACTTTGTTTCCAACTCCGACAAACTGTGTGAGATATTCACGAGCGTTTTCATATGCACGTTCAGCAGCTATAGCAGGATGTGCTTCACCGGTTGAAACCATTTCTGCTGTTCGTTGGACATATGGTGCGCGATAGCCAAGACTGAGATCGCGTAACGCCGATTCTGATTGTGCTGCAAGTTGTGATGGTGTTGGAAATGCTGCGAATGACTCACCGCCAACAGTGTGTGTCGTCCCGAATGCATCAGCCATCGATAGCTGCATCTGATGAATACGTGATACTCGCATCTGCGCGGAGCAAATAAATGAAATTAGTGTCGAGAACGGTGGGTCACGGACAAGACGCAATCCATGGAAAGCACCAACAGCCGTCGTAACAAGCTCATCATCGGGAAATGAATCATATATCGACGTGAGATCGTCGTCTAAGCGGAGTAAATGCGTTAAAACCTCGACAGGATCGCCTGTAGCTTCCCATTCAAGTTGATCTTCACGCTGGCGGACCCGAATGACGATTGGGGTATCACTTATTCCGTCGATTGGTGGTGCAACCGTCTCATACCAGTTTGAACCACCACTGACCGACATTGAGTCATACATTCCGCTATCTGCTCGATTCCATAGATAAGATTGCCCACTCTCAAGTGTCGCTTGAAGATCAAATGGTCCGGCGATATCTCGAAGATCAATTGCACCTGACTCGAAGCCAGAATAATCCATTGAGGATATCCAAACGCGCAATGTGTATTGGCGTTTCGTTTGATTGTCCAAGCCCATGCATCATCTATGTAATTAATTACTCTCTCCGGCATCCACCACGGTCGGAGTCCTGCACAGGCGGTGCAAGGCGACTGTCTCGGTGTAAGTTCACGCTCTCGATAATTTTTTGTGATCAGATATAATTCTAGTTAGACAATGTCGTTGCTTCTGAGAGCTAACTACAGCCCATGTGTATTCTTTACAGTGAATTCCCTGCATGCTTGGGGGGAGTCGCCACTATCTCGCCACCAACATATAGATATAGCACTTCCCCCGGCTCCCGGGTTAATCTATTCCTGACATTACTTAATCACGTACATGTTCAATTGTCAGCCCGGCAAGCCGACGTGCGAGATCGTCATCAAGTCCACTGTCAGTACACCGCCATTGCCAGTTTCCGCTTGCTGTCCCGGGTTCATTAAACCGGGCATGTGAGTCAAGTCCAAGTATGTCTTGTAGTGTTGTAAATCCAATTTGAGCATCTGAACGCCAGACAGCATCGATAATTGACCAATTAATCTCTGAGCCATCAACTCCAAGATTATAATGTAAGCAATCGCGCTGTGAGTGTGAAAGTGAGCCATAATATCCAACGATTGTATTAGTATCGTGGGTTGATGAATATGCGACGCTTTGAGCGGGATAATGCATCGGTTGATACATATTCCCTTCGTGACACCAATCAGCATAGTGAGGAACTCGCATTCCAGGGAAATTGAAATGTTCTCGAAGATCGTGGAGCGCTTGATCAATAAATCCAAGATCTTCAACAACAAACGGGAGTGATCCAATGTGTTCACGAATGGTCTCAAAGAAATCATAGCCGGGAACCGAATGCCATTCACCTGCAGCAGGAGTGTCGGAATCGACAGGAATTGCATAATATGCATCAAACCCCTTGAAATGGTCAATGCGGGTTATATCGACGAGTGTAAAGAGTCGGTCAAGTCGATGAAGCCACCAATTATATTCCGTCTCACGAAGATGTTCCCAGTCATAAACTGGATTTCCCCACCGTTGACCATCATCGCCGTCACTTGGGGGGACACCAGCGACGACCGCCGGCTCATTATCTTTTGTTAGTTGAAATACATCAGGAGTCGCCCAAACATCTGCACTGTCAAGAGCAACATAGATTGGGAGATCACCGACAAGTGTAATATCGCGGTCAGTGGCTGCCGCCTGAAGTGACTGCCACTGTTGATCGAATATAAACTGTATGATGAGATGGTATATAACCTCTGAATCTAATGATTCATACTGATCGCTGAGTGCGTCTGGGTCTCGATGCTGGATTGACTCCGGCCAGTCTGTCCATGCGCCATCATACGAGGTTCGAAGTGCCATAAATAGCGCATAATCGGTGAGCCAATGACTCTCTCGGCGATAAAATGATTTGAATGCTGTGGCATCGATGCTTGTTTGATTATGAGTGGATATATTCTGGCTCGGATCGACAGAATCACCGAGCGTGACAGTGACATCAACTGCTATGTCATCATTGACACCAGAACTGGCAGTAGTATCAGTATCAGCATGAATGTTAATCCCGCCAACGGACTCCTGGAATCGTTTTGCAGCGATTCGAAGGCGGTCATGTTTGTATTCACGTACTGCGTCATACGCAACTTCGTGCGGTGAAAAGTCTGGGACCGGTTTGAGATCCTCGCTTGTGAGATATCCATCAGCAACGAGATCGTCTAAGCTAATTATCAATGGATTCCCTGCGAATGCAGAGTATGACTGGTATGGAGAGTCATCATGAATACCGGCTGTTGGACCGAGTGGGCAGAATTGCCACACCGACTGATTAGCTGTTTCAAGCCACTCAAGAAAGTTTCGTGCACCTGGACCGAGATCACCAATCCCATGTGGACCAGGGAGTGCAGTGATGTGAGCGAAAACGCCTGCCTGTCGATCAAACTGCATACTGAAGCCATCGGCGTCGGCAATTAATCACTGTTGTTCTGTATATCACGGAGAACCAAGGAGAAACCCTTGCGTTCAGCGCGGAGAGGATGTGACTAAAGACAGGTACGCTTATCTGTAGAAGCGAATACCCGTCGTTTCGATCCTCTCTGATCACAGGTGTCAGTTCGTTACTCTGCCGACTCTACACCCAATCTTCCGCAGGTACTGACTGCTGCAGATGAGCGAGACAGGTATACCGCAGCATACAGACGTAATACGACAATCAAGAGTCAGATTCCAACGTGGGCTTGTGTTAGATCTATTTTGAATAGTCATTCGATGAGACTACTGACCCTGTTGCTTTCAGTGCTCGAAATTACTCCATGATTCCACCAGAGAAGATAGCAAAAGATATGCTCTATCGAAGTATAAATATTAAATATATTATAATTGATAGGTTATCCAATCAATTGATTTGCCACTCAAAAACACTTATTCGTGACCTCATATTTCTAATCGATATGAATGATATCACGGTCACGCTTCCCGATGGTTCCGAATTATCTGTACCAGCAGATGCAACCGTCGAGGATGTGGCCTATGAGATTGGTCCTGGACTGGGACGCGATACGATTGCTGGGGTAGTTGACGGCGAGCTTGTTGATGCTACTACATCTGTATATAATGATGCGCGCGTCGTCATCGTTACTGAACAAAGTGACGAATACCAGCGCGTTCTTCGACATTCCGCAGCCCATGTATTCGCACAGGCACTTCAACGAGAGTACCCAGACGCGAAATTAACTATCGGTCCACCGACTGATGATGGATTTTACTATGATATTGCGAGTGTTGATCTTGATGAAAATGATCTTGAGACGATTGAAACCGAAATGGAGGCAATTATTGATGCCGACATTCCAATCACCCAACAGTATCAATCACGAGAGGAAGCGTTCTCGAAATATGAGAATAATCCATATAAGTGTGATATTCTTGAGACAGAGGCCGCCGATGAGGATCCAGTTTCATTCTATATTCAAGATGATTTTGAGGATCTCTGTCAGGGTCCACATGTCGATTCAACAGGCGAGATTGGTGCAATTACACTATTGAATATTTCATCAGCATATTGGCGTGGTGATGAGGATAATGACACACTGACTCGAGTTTACGGAGCAGCATTCGAATCGGAATCAGAACTTGAATCATTTCTTGAGCGTCGTAAAAAGGCAAAAGAGCGTGATCATCGAAAGATCGGTCAAGAACTTGATTTATTCTCCATCCCAGATATCACTGGACCAGGACTACCGTTGTATCATCCTGATGGAAAAAAGATACTTAATGAACTTTCATCATTCGCACGGTCACTGAATCTTGAGGCTGGATATGAGCCCGTTGAAACACCGCATCTCTTCCGGACAGAACTCTGGAAGCAATCAGGGCATTATGAGAATTATGTTGATGATATGTTCTTATTGGATGTGAGCGATGAAGAGTACGGGCTCAAACCAATGAACTGTCCTGGACATGCGACAATTTTTGACCAACACTCATGGTCATATCGCGATTTACCGGTTCGGTACTTTGAGGATGGAAAGGTATATCGCAAAGAGCAACGTGGGGAACTCTCCGGGCTTTCTCGCGTATGGTCATTTACTATCGACGATGGGCATCTATTCTGTCAGCCAGAGCAAATTGAACAGGAGGTCACGCATGTGATGGATGCAATCTACTCAGTGCTTGATACATTTGGGCTGGAAGCACATGTTGCGCTTGCAACGCGACCAGAGAAATCAGTCGGCGGCGATGAGATTTGGGAGAACGCTGAGACACAACTCCGGTCAGTGCTTGAATCACAGAATATTGATTACGATCTTGAACCCGGCGACGGTGCATTTTATGGTCCAAAAATTGACTTTGCATTTGAGGACGCACTTGGTCGACAATGGGACGGACCAACCGTCCAGTTAGATTTCAACATGCCGGATCGGTTTGAATTAACATACACTGGTGAAGATAATACGGATCATCAACCGGTAATGATTCATCGTGCCCTGTATGGGTCATATGAACGGTTCTTCATGGTGTTGATTGAGCACTTTAATGGAAAGTTTCCGCTGTGGCTTGCTCCTGATCAAGTCCGAATCCTCCCAATCAGTGATGATCAACTCGGTTACGCACATCGGATTAAGAATGAACTCAGTGATTTCCGTGTCAGCATTGAGGACCGTGCGTGGACACTTGGACGAAAAATCCGTGCAGCACAAGAGGAACGGGTACCCTACATGATTATTATTGGCGATGATGAGGTTTCAACAGAGACGATTTCAGTTCGTGACCGGAAAGAGCGTGAAAAACAGGATGTTGATCTTAGTACGTTTCACTCACATCTCAAGTCTGAGTACGAAAATAAACGACTTGAGCCTGACTTCATCGATATGAATTGATCACATACGGTTGATTACATATCCATCTATAATAGAGGGAATAACTCAGAAGATAGTATGTGATAATTAATTTTTTCTTCATCATATCAGCACATTTTTTCGATTCAATTATCTGTGAAAATCTCATCGTACGATGCCGCGATTGGATAGCGCCATCCACTGTCAAAAGCCTTTGTTGTGACGCGGAGCGCTGGTGGTGTCTGTTTACGCTTAAACTCTGATTGAGTGATATTTTCTACAACTGTTTTGACTTGTTCTTTTGTTGCGTTGGTCTCTTCGACAATCTGTGTGAGCGGATATTTGTCTCCGACATACTGGCTGACGACAGCGTCGGTGATCTCATATGGCGGAATATCATCAACATCAGTTTGTCCCTCAGCAAGTTCTGCTGTCGGCGCTTTTTGTATGACAGAATGAGGGATTGGAGTAGAATCAGCCCATGTTGGGATATCCGTATTGAAATCTTCTGCAAGTGCGTATACACGACGCTTGGTGCAGTCACCAAGGGGTGCAATCGCACCAACCGCATCACCATAGAGTGTACAGTAACCAACTGCTGCTTCGCTTTTATTATCAGGGGTCAACACAAGTGCATCAAGATCATTTGAGACGCCCATCAGTAACAAACCACGTACTCGAGCCTGTACATTCTCACGAGTAATCCCCCGAGTATCATCACCTGGTGTGACTCCATTGATTGCATCAAGCAAAGACTGTGAGAGGTGTTCAATCCCGATTTCATCGAATTGTATTCCAAGATTTTGAGCAACCCGCTCTGCATCTGTTCGGTTATTCTCAGTGGTAATAGCGCTCGGTAATGTTATGCCATGAACATTCGATGGACCGATAGCTTCGGCAGCAAGGGCAGCAGTAACTGATGAATCGATTCCACCGGAAAGCCCGATAATAACATCATCAAATCCACTTTTATCGAGGTAATCCCGAATTCCCAGTTCGAGCATCCGTCGGAGTTGTGCCGTCTCAGATGGGGTTGTTCCTGACGTCGAGTTATTCTTCGGCTGACCAATCAATACACGTGGTTCGCCGCTCGTAGCAGAGGCTATCTGAGAACCATCAGAATCAAGTATGAACGATGTGCCATCAAATAGAATGTCATCATTGCCGCCGACTTGGTTGGCAAAAACAACCGGTGCGTCGATGCGCCTAGCATGACGCCCAAATCGATCAAATCGTGCTGAGGATTTATTCACTCGATATGGGCTTGCAGATAGATTAACAAGAAGGTCGACATCTGCGGTTTCATAGGGTGCAATCGGATCTGTTTGATGACGCTGTTGACCAGTTACTTCATGATCATACCAAGCATCTTCACAGATTGTAATCCCGACCGTTGTGTCGTCAATATGAGTAGTCTGCGATTCGGTGCCTCGTGAAAAATAGCGATGTTCGTCGAAGATATCATACGTCGGGAGAAGACGCTTATTATACTGCACAGTAGCTTCTCCATCAACGAAGACTGTTGCACTATTCGTGAGTGGTGGACCGCTCGTGCGGTCTGCAGAGGCGGTGTGTCCGACGATGAGCGGGGGACCCTGTTCGGTGAGATGGCGGAGGGTCTCAAGCGCAGTCTGTTCTGCATCACGCACACGCTGTCGATGGAGGAGGTCCCGAGGCGGATACCCCAATAATGCGAGTTCTGGTGTAATAATTAAACCGACACCCGCGTCGGTAGCTTGCTCATATGCTTCGATAATCTGAGTGCAATTGCCAGACACATCACCAACAATGGGGTTATGTTGGACAATGGCAATCTTAATTGGCAGAGACATACTCACTTTTGTGCTTATTCGGGCATAAGTTCATACACTCAATAGCATTGACGGATAGCAAGCGGAAGCCTCGCCCTTCAGGGGGGAGGAAGTCAAAAGCGGCTATATATGATATTGTATATGATTGATTCTATTAGTGATAGGAGTTATCTCTGGTTCGTCGAAATGTGATGGTATGTACTGAATATCACCCAGAGTTATAATAATCCGGATATACCCCGGTTTAGCCAGTCCGAACGAGTGCTGTTAAGTGGTGGCCGACCGGATTAATCTGCATAATGAGCACAGAGGCCACTATCTCATCGATGTCCGCGTACGCTATTCTTGGGTGCGGAAGTGTCGGTTACGCGGTGGCCGAAGAACTCGTTGAGGAAGGTAGAGATGTTCTCATTCTTGATAAAGATGAGAGTCGTGTTGAGTCGTTGCGTGATCAGGATTTAAACGCCCAACAGACTGATATTTCCGATAAAACTGTGAAAACGGCTGTAGCTGACCGTGAGGTCGTCCTTATTCTCGCATCAGATGTCGAGGCTAACAAAGCTGCAGTCGCAGCAATCCGCGAACAGGATAATGATCAATTTATCGTTGCAAGGGCATCTGATCCGGTAACAGAAGACGAACTCGATGAACTCGGTGCGGACGCTGTAATTAACCCCTCTGAGGTTATCGCCAATTCAGCACTCCGGTCACTCGAATCTGGTGAACTCGAGTATAAGACTGACCAGTTAGCAGCAATACTTGAGTCATCAGCAGATTCCGTTGCGATCCTGACACAAAAAAACCCAGATCCTGATTCAATTGCATCAGCAGCAGCACTAGAGGCGATTGCCGAGTCTCATGATGCTGAGGCAGATATCCTGTATGATGGTGATATTGGTCATCAAGAAAATCGAGCGTTTGTAAACGTGCTTGGGATTAAACTGACATCAGAGTCCAAAGAGCAGACATTGTCCGCATACGATGTTATTGCACTTGTTGATCATGCAGATTTTGAAACTCCTGGATTAGATAGAACAGTCGACATTGTCATCGATCATTGCGAACCTGAGGAGGAAATCGATGCCAGCTTCAGTGATATTCGACCAAGCATGTCAGCTACATCAACTATCCTTACAAAGTATCTTCAGGAATTTGATATGAGCCCGACTGAAGTTGTTGCAACAGCGCTTCTGTATGGCATTCGATCGGAAACATTCGACTTTAAACGTGAAACATCGCCTGCAGATCTCACGGCTGCAGCATACCTGTATCCATTCGCAGACCATGACACACTTGAGCAAGTTGAATCACCCTCTATGTCGCCAGAAACCCTGGATATCCTCGCAGAAGGAATCCAGAATCGGGAAGTTCAGGGAAGCCATCTTGTATCAAACGCCGGCTTTGTTCGCGACCGGGATGCACTTGGGCAGGCAGCACAGCACCTACTTAAACTCGAAGGAATCACCACAACAGCTGTTTTTGGTATCGCTGACGATCGGATTTACCTCTCAGCGCGCTCGAAGGATGTCCGTATAGACATTGAGAAGATACTTGAAGATGCATTCGCAGATATCGGTGAGACTGGTGGACACTCCACCCAAGGGGATGTCGAGATTCCACTCGGTATTTTCACTGGGATTGAAACAACCGATGGAAACCGCGATACTCTTCTACAGTTGACCGAGGAAGCTGTCCGACGAAAATTACTTGAAGCAATGGGTGTCGAAGGAGCTGAGAGCGGTAATGGAAGTTAATCGGAGAGCAGAAATCTCTAGATATCACTATGGCTCCTAACGCCACGTCATATTTAATCTAGCTAGTGAATAAATAATCACGCCGATATATTGTAAACTGCCTTGCGGTCAAGCCCCGGGGCAGTCGCGTTGAACCGCCCGTACATATTCATCTGACACGATATTAGTAGAAAAGTTGTATTAGCATCAGTAAGATATGATACTGACAGTTATCGGTGTGAGATGTGCGAATATGAGAAAATAAAGAGTGTATTACAGTCACACACGACTCATAGTATCATTCAGCATCACATGTGTTGTATCATGCAACAACAGTGTTACCATCCTCATCATCTTCATCATCTTTCAGCCGTTCGACAACATCAGTGACCAAGACAATATCACCAACCGACCGCACCCATCGATAAGGAACAATGACACCTGTCCCAGGTTCAACTCGGTCGCTAAATAATTCATCATTAAGCTGTGTCAGTGCAAGCCCAGTAATCTCACGTCGATCCTTGAGATCAACGCGAAGGTCTTCCACCTCACCGACAAAAACACCACTATTTGAGTATACTTTATGACCAATCAGTGTCGTGATCTCTTCGATTGTCTCGTCCATATGGCGACTCATGGTGGCATCCATCTTAACAGTTCGTTGTATTTTATCAAGATTCCAGGTCATTATTATGAAATAGAGCATCCTGTGTAGAAAAAATATAATAAAATATATTACTTATATAGTAATATAACCGAGATTACACCATATTAAAACGAGTGATATGTCTATTATCTTGATCGGAATAGAATAATTAGGGATATCGGATTATCACATCAACAATCATCAAATGAATGTTCGCCTTGAGTTGAGGCTCACAGTGATTAAACATATATGATCATTCATTGAATTCATTCGCCGTGACGCGGACGACAACCGTTTCTTCGACCTGGCGAAGGTCATACGATGGCAGTGTCTTATAAGAGCTATCTTCGGTTTTAGCACGTCGTGTCACATACATCGGCTCGGTTGGGGAGCCATCGACAACGCCATAGATGGCGAGTCGTTCACCGGTCTTCGATGGTGGAATCTGTTCATCACGGACAGCGGTTGCGAGTGACCGGCTCAACCATTCATCACTCGTAATACTTGGTTCACGAATTATGGCCTGGTCAACGAATCGGAGAAGATACCAATCCAGATCATTACACAACGAGACTGCTGCACCAAGGCTTACCGTTTCAACTGCCAGAGAATTCCGAAATGGTTCAGCAAACGAATATGTCATAAGTGCCTCTCTTGCTGTCTCCCGAGAGAGGAGTTCATATTGCACATCCGTGCCTTGCTCACCAAGAAGGCAGACGACCGTCACACGATATTTCTCTCATAAGAAAATAAGACGTTATCGTTATAACGGTTACATAGTATATACTGTTTTAGTGTTATACTACACCTAGTCTGCATCAAGCCAAAGCGTTGCACACTCCTCATCGCAAAATGCGAGTAAACGGCGTTCCCGAGTCAACTTGGATCCGGGGGGCGGCGTTCGCTCGCGATCTAACTCAACTTGACAATGACCATGCATTAAATAAATCGATTCTTCACACGTTGGGCACACTTTTGTTGTGTCCTTCCAGTCGCTTCGATGAATGACTTGTCGGACGGTCCATTCGGGGGTGGTTGGGTGAGGACGACACGTTCGTGACATAATCGTATTTAGGGTATCAAGCCATGTAAATGCATTTTTCACCGATTGTTCAGGTAAGATTGGTTGTGAATAAGATACTTTGTTATATGATTATGAATAAGTGTACAAATGATTTCTTACATTTCATCTTGGGTAGTAACCGTTGAATGGATACTTTTGAATATTACTGACATCCTTCTCCACTTGCACACACACGTATTCTCCCTGATTTTAATCGATATTCGATATACCATATACCTGATATCAATGTCTTGTTGACATCTATTAAGCCGAGTTCAATCAGAAATAATCCTATATATCGCCATCTGAATATACCGATCTAAGCTACCTCGGCACACGGTGGATTATGATGTACGGTTTAAACGCCAGATTTGAATCCCATCAATATCAAAATGTTGTAAGTTCATCATTGATGACACGCTCTGTAATGCTCGTTACATCAGCGAGTCGATTATCAATAATTGCTCGAATTTCAGGCTCAATTGCTTGAAGATTAACATTTGATTCGGTCACAATCTTTGCATCTGCAATGTGTGGTTCATCAATTGGACGACCAATCTGTGAGAGAAGTCGAATTTGTAGGTCACGGATTCCATCAACATCAGCAACGACTGATTCAGCAATGTCGGTTGAAAGAAGATTATATATTTTTCCGATATGATTTACTGGGTTTTTCCCTGAGGTAGCCTCCATACTCATTGGTCGATTTGGCGTGATAAGCCCGTTAGCACGATTCCCACGCCCCACAGACCCATCATCACCCATTTCAGCACTTGTTCCTGTAACTGTCAGATAGATAGATCCGGTATCATAGTCGTCTGCAGTGTTAACTGCAACAGTGACCTCGCGGTTTGTATGCCTGTGCGCGACATCGGTAACGAACGCACGGATGTTCTCAATAGCATCAGCATAATCTTCAAGATCAGCGACGTAACGATCAATCATCGCAGCAGCAACAGTGATGTCAATGCTGTTATTCTCTCGTTTTCCCATTACTTTGATATCCGGACCAATAACAGGATGATTGTCAGCATATGGACCATTAAGTTGCATCTCAACAGCTTGAACAATTTTTTCTGTCTCTGTGAGAGGTGCATGTCCCACACCAAATGAGGTATCATTTGCCATTGGAATCTCAACGTTATTTTCGCCGAAGACATCTTTGAGATCTCCAGACCCCTGTCCGAGACGAACGTCAACGATGACATCTGTCCCGAGAGTCAGTGCAGGGATATTTTCGCGAAGATATGTTCGAGCTGCGCTCACTGCTGTCGAATCAACTGGCAATCGTTGCCCATTATATTTTTTTGTTGCACGCCCAACTATCAGAATATATATCGGCTCCACAACCTCGCCGCCATCAAAGTCCGGAATCGATTCACCAGCTACTAACTGTGTTTCATCGGTATTATAGTGTAAAACGTGACCAACACGGTCGAGATACAATTGTGATAGCGCACGTGAAACGGTCTCTGCAATGCCATCACAAATAGAGTCTGGATGACCAATCCCCTTTCGTTCGACTATTTCGACTCGCTGATCCTCAACAGCGTCACGATTGGCTGCCTCAATTGCAATATTCCGCTCAGTCATTATTCTCGTTTCTTCATCGGTCATCCTATAACTTGTGGAAACCTTCTCAAGAAGAAATATTACCACGAAAAATAAAACAGATTACTCATCAAGTAATAACCCAAGATACGAACTCCGAATCTGATCATCTGGATTTAATCCCAAAGTTCTAATTGTATCAGTGAGATCTGACCGCACAGTAGGGACGTCTGACTCGGTTGATGTTGTTGCCTCAGCCTCAACAAACTCACCAAGATCACGAACATTATCAAGTACAACTGTATGTGTGGTATCGTCCGAATGTCTGAAGGTATAGATATCACGATGTTTCACCACTGTGGCAGCAGGATCGAATCCCAATTCATCAAAAATAGCAGCAACTGTCGTATCATCGGCGACTGCTACTTCATACTCTTCCCGCGTTTTTGATGTTGCGTCAATCCGAGGACCCTTGTATGTGAGCTTAGTTGTTGATGTGGCTGTGTCGGCTTCATCAGACACATCACGCTCCTCTCGCCGAATTCGAAGCGCCTCATCTGTTGTTGCAAAATCGCGATGTGGTGCATTATAATATGTATCACGCTGTTCGACATGCCCAACATATGTCGAGTTGGCTTCAGTGAGCGCGGACTCAATTCTATCATGAGACGCACGGATCTTAAGTTCAACCTCGTACACATAGCCTCGGTATAACCGAATTGGAATAAGTTATCTGGTCTGCTAGGTCGACATTGCTGATAGTCTGAGGATCGTTCTCTTGCGTAAAAAGGTTGTATTTATTTGAGTACGTTTGTAATCGATTTGGCTGATTTCAGGCGCTAAGTCTCTATCCATAAGAAGTAAATTGTAGATGTATGAACATGATACAGAAGTCGATCCGAGGAATCTACTGTCCTGATAATTGGTATTGAGCGGTATGCGATAATATGCAGGGTCGAAACGTGATTCTTAAGAGTCAGACGGGAGATGTTCAGTATATGAGTGACGAACCGCAGGCGGAAGAGGCCGATACGGCCGATTCGGGCATTCAAGACGGTGACTTTGTCCGTCTTGCATACACCCTCCGAACGCAGGAAGATGAAACCGTCATCGACACGACAGACCCAGAGGTCGCTGAAGAAGCAGGGTTAGATGACGATGAGCGTGAATTTGAGCCTCGTGTATTAGTTATTGGTGCAGGACATCTTTTCCCCTCAGTCGAAGATGCGATTCTCGACACAACTGCTGGCGACAGTGGGGCTGTTGAAATCCCTGCGGATGATGCCTTCGGTGAGTATGATGAGGATGAGGTCCGAACAATCAGTGCAAATAAGATTGATGACGATAATCAGTACCCTGGCGCGCAGGTGCAGATTGATGGCGATCAGGGTCGGATTATAACCATAATCAACACACGTGCACGGGTAGACTTCAACCATCCACTCGCTGGTCAGGATCTTGAGTATGAATATGAAGTGCGTGATATCGTTGAGGATCCTGAAACAAAGGCTGAAAGTCTACTTGGAATGTATCTCCAGACGCCTCCAACCGTTCGAATTGAGACTGATACAGTCGAAGAAGAGCAATCTGTTGAGACAGCAGACGAATCAGAGACTGCGGCTGAAGATGATGTCGATGCCGATACTGAGTCGGAGATTGAAGCAGAAGTTGAGCCACCAGTCGAAACTGAAACTGAGACGGTTGAAGTTGAAAAGGAAACACTCTATGTGGACTCAACGCCTGAAATGCAAATGAATCAACAGTGGCTCTTCTCAAAACAACAGATTGCAGAAGAGGTTATTGACCGGACTGGTATTGACCGGATGATTATTCAAGAAACGCTTGATGGACGAGGTGGCATGATGGGGGGTCTTGGTGGCATGATGGGCGGTATGGGTCCTGAACTCGATGCTGAAGACGATGTTGAGACAGATATCGATGAGTCGGATGACGTCGATATCGAGGAAACAGTCGAAGACCTCGAAGAGCTTGAAGATGTAGACATCGACGCTGAAGAACTAGCTGCTGAATTGGGCGATGTTGAAGAGTAATTGATATGACTAGCAGTGAACTACCCTGTCTTACCGCGCTCGGGGCTGCTCGTTGCTTTCCTCTTGCTTATTGAGTACAGGGTTTCCTGCTTCGCTTCGCTGTCAGAAGCATAGTGAGGACATAGAGATTCCAGACTTCACGCGTGTGGTTCGGAGTGTCCCACTCTTACTGGATAGACACTCTGCCGTACTCGTCAATGCGTGCTTCTTCTCGCACCCGAATACTGCTGAGAACACGGCGAGCATCGTGTGAAACACCGAAAACACACAGGATGCTGATTGTATTGATCAAACCGTATGACAGAGTAATGACGGCGTTGTATCCCATCCCCGCCTTACTCACTCGCTTCGCTCGTTCCTTGAGGACGGCTTAGCACCTATTGAATGCTAAATAAAGTGGAAATCCTCTTACAGTGAACAGCAGGACTTCCCACAAGCAGAGGGGTACTGAGTTGGGAGTTCACGGAGTATTATTTTTGAAGGGATACCAACAGTGCCGCACTACTGTACCATGCCGCCATATGACATATTCGTCTGATGGCAGTACGTTCCACGGTGAACGGAAGAATCACAATATTGCCACCATCTGATAATGATTAATTCGAATAGTTTCACCGGGGGTGTCGAATGACACGGGTTCAGCGATTCCCATCACCGACAGGGATAATCACGGCGGTAAAGACTTGCACTAATCAGTATGATAGGACATATAAAATATCACTCACTTTTACTCACTTTTACTCACTTTTTTCTAAGCAACGTCTCGGTGATTGCTGAATATGCCTGTGTGACTACGGGTGAATGAAGTGGTTCAGTTCGTTCAGGTACACTGTGTAGTGTTGGTGCTGCGAACATTTCTGAGAGTCCACGCGGTGGCGAATCTGTCTGTGTAACAATGACACCTGCAACTGTGGTTCCAAGTGTTCGAGCCATGGCAGCCGTTTTTGCAGCGTCTTGGATCGAAGCAACTGCTGGTGTTGTGATTATAATGACCATGTCTGCAACTCGGAGAGGGCGGGCTGCATCTGGACCTGCTCCGGCGGGACAATCAGTGAATACCGGACCAAGGTTAGCAGATACAATCGTTTTGAGATACCGAATGCGCGCTGTAAGATGTGTAATATGGTCATCTGGAAGCGGTGCTGGAAGTATTCGGGTCTGTGGATCTACTGGGTCAATATACGTTGTTTCAGATGATGATTTGATTGTATGACGCGAAGTACCGGCAAGTCGATGTAGGTTTGGGAGATCATAATCTGCATCAACAGCGACTGCAGGACCGTTAACCGCGCGAGCAAGCCCAAGTGTTGTTGTTGTTTTACCACAGCCACCCTTACCACCAGCAATCGCGAACATGCTAAAATTGTCAGGTCGGATTGTGATTTGAACACTCGGATCTTTTGAAAATCGCTAACACAATCTCTGCTATTTATCTGATAAATCGTGTCAGCGAAATAAAGGTATTTTTCCAGAAAACTATGTCGCTATAGTAACCGACACGAATCACTCATCTTGACAACATCCGCCTGCCTCACCGCCAAAATCAACAGCTAATGGGTCTGAGATTGCTTTATTAATATCCTCAAGTTTGGACTGAAGTGCTTTTTGCGCATCGAGATATGCTGCCATCTTCGACATATTATGTAGCTCTGACTGTGCGGATTTCACTTTATCAAGCATCTCTTGGGTAGCGGTTCCAGCTTGACGAGCAGTCATAAATGTATCACGATGATCCTGGAATTTCGCGATCTGAGCTTGAATTTCATCATCTGCTTCGACAGCTGCTTTTGTTTCTTCGAATGTTTCATACTCCGGAGTTTCAGCAATTGCCTCTCCAAGATCGCTTCCAAGCTGCTCAAGTTTGTCCGTTTGAACGCTCATTGTGTGATATATGCTTGGGAAGTATTTCAAAGTGCGGTCATATGCACGGGTACTCAAGCCAACTGCTTCGGGGTAATTCACTATCTAAATCTGATGAATTGACATATAAATAATCATATGATATATTCAGCAGCTCAGATGAAGTCAAATAGACACCAGTGGGAAGGTGAAATAAGCAAAAGAGTCTAGCGCCCAACCTGTATATATATATATGTGGCACCTGTCTCAACCGACCGGTTCGCGACGTTACTTCGCGAGCTTGAACAATCCCGTTTTACAGCCTTTGTAGCTGCCCTCTGGGACGCACGGAATGATGAAGATGTAACGATTGAACAGCAATATATCTATATTGGTGGTCAAAATGAGAGTCAATCGCAGACTGTGCTTGCTGTTGTTGGTCATTCATGGATGCCAAATCGATTTCGCCGATTCACTATTCCTGAGACAGTTGATATTCTGATTACGACACAGCAGACAAAACGATATATAGAGACAACTGGCGCTGTTGATGCACGTATTGTCGGTCCTGCAGAATTGCGCTCAATTGCACTTTATGCTATTCCACGACCGACTGCTGAGAAACTTTTTAATCAGTATTTCAATACGTCTGTTACGATAGATAGTTCACATGCTGACGAAACCGGGACCCGCCATCACTCAAATACGTATACGAAACATAGCTTATTGAATAGCCTAACATCACTGATACGAAATACACATGCCAAGCGTCGGCGACCGGTAGCATCGGTATTTGTAGTTATCATTTTATTAACTGTGATTACAGGTAGTGGAATCGCACTCGGTGTCATGCCAGGGGTAGCGTCAGATATCTCATCAGAGACAACTTCAGGAGACACCACGGTTGGAACGATTATCAATGAAGTAAGTGCTGAGATTCAGGTGTTTCTTGGAGTTTCATCAGCTAGTGCTGAACAGCAGTCATGGTCACAGCCAGACCCCGGGACACAATCCACAGCATCAGATGCTAGAAGTCAGTTGGCATCAAACGGCTCAGAGCCTAGAAAGACAACAGGAGATACGCAGACATTACTCGGATATCCACCGGGCGTCACAACAACTGGCATCGTTGATCCAGACCGATTAGCAGCAGCACATGCTGATACTATCTCAGGACAATCATATCGATATATCGTCAGGAAGCAGAATGTCAGTGCGTTTGGTAAACAAACCTGGCAAGAGCTCTCAGAAGAGGCAGTAGTCGCCAATCAAATTGATTATTTATATACCGCAACAGGAATATTGCAGTCGGAAAATGAGACTGAAGATGTGAATCTAAGTGTTTATGCTGACAGATCAGCAGCTTATATTCGAGTTGATCGCGAGAGCGAGGAGAATGTTTCATTCGGGAGATTTTCTGTTAGTGGCGGTGAGTTTGGAAGCAACAATGGGCGATTTGCCAACCGCGCAGAAAGCATCATACAACGGTATCTTGATACCTCGGAATCACGGGTCGTCCTCTCAAAACCGAACGATGGGACATATACCATTATTGCGAGCGGACAGCCATTTGGAATAAATACAGACGGTCGCACTGAGGAGTATCAAGCGGTTGCTCAGGTGAATGAGCAGGGGTTTGTCTCATCGTTTACTGCATCGTATCGTCGTGTCACAGAAAATGAAACGACCAATGTTTACGTTTCGTTTGAGTATGAGGATATCGGATCGACAACAACCTCACAGCCTCAATGGTACACAACGGCCCAAAATGAGACAGCGAGATCGACACGATGATCATATGTTAGCAGGGATATCTGATAGTTCCGACAAATTGCTTGTTATAGCTGATACAGGCGCAATACCACGGTCTTCAGACCGTGTATACGCGCTGTCGTAGCCGGAGGTCGGAGGTTTCCGAACACTTTCTTTACAACATCACATAAGTATAATTATCGGCGCACTAGCTCTGACCCTGGTGTAGCCGAACGCCTGAAACGTGGCGGTTCGAGTGTGAGTGTCCGCTCACGCTTGAAACAGGGTGTGCCTCATGTGGGAAGCAAACAACGCACCGGGCGAGCGTTAACGTAAGTAATACCGAGTCTGGTGACACCGACCACCAACCACCAATCCTATGACAAAACTAACACAGGACCGCGTTTTCGGCTGAAGATAGGAGTACCGGGGGGAGGGGCTGAGATGCGGCACTCCCAATTGTAAGAGGCTGTCCATTACCTGGTTTCATACCGATTCGCACGGTGTGTGAGATTGGCAGTCTGCAAACCTGCACCTGAAACCCCCAACTCAGCGCAGCCCCGCGATGCCGTGGGATTCCTCCGCGTGAACGTGGAGGAGCATGTCAAGAACTGCTGATTCATCGCCGTGCCGATTGGCATTCAGACATCGGTAGTGTTTATGTAACCCGAAAAAATGCGGAGTTCTTCACGAATAAATTGATAGAACACCGGGATGAGGGGAAATTTTGGCAACATCAGTGAATAACAGTTATCCAGCCAGACAGGTTATATATGATAATGAGCCAAGAAACAGCAACTGAAGGCGACCTCAGAAATACCGGTATGTCACTCAAACATGATCGGGAGTGGGATTACGAACTCGATCGAATTGTTGAGGAGATTGAAGAACGTGATGCAGATCGTGTTGGATTACAGTTTCCTGAAGGACTCAAACGACGTGGTCCAGCAGTCGCAGATGACCTGCGCGCACTTTGTGGCGATGATGTGACATTTATGCTCTCCGGTCAACCATGTTATGGTGCCTGTGATCTTGATACATATCTGATGCGTCGAACGGACGTATTCGTGCACTTTGGGCACTCGCCAATGAAGGAGTCTGATAAAATCATATATGTGCCACTATTCTCGAATGTTGACCCATTTCCGATTCTTGAAGAGGCTGTTGATGAATTACCCGAAGATGATGTTGGTCTCGTGACAACTGCTCAACATATGAATCAGTTCGAATCAATGGTCACGTGGCTTGAGACACGCGGGTTTGATGTTCACACTCGGCGAGGTGACGACAGGCTCACACATGAGGGACAGGTGCTTGGGTGTAATTATGCATCGGCGGACATTGATGCTAATCAGGTACTCTACGTTGGTGGTGGGAAATTCCACCCACTTGGGCTTGCGATGGAACATCCGGATAAGCACGTTCTAATCGCAGATCCGGTCAATAACGTCGTGACTGTTGCTGACACAGAGAAGTTCATGAAGCAGCGATATGCGGCTGTACATAAGGCAATGAGTGCCAACAAGTGGGGAGTTATCTTCTGTACGAAGATTGGGCAGGGTAGAATGGATACGGCTGAGTCAATTCTTGAGGATAACGACAATACATATCTCATTACAATGGATGAGGTGACACCAGATCGACTTCGAAACTTCGATATGGATGCTTTTGTCAACACAGGTTGTCCGCGCATCACCACCGATGATGGACCGCAGTTTCATAAACCGATGCTCACACCTGGCGAGTATCGCATCGCTGTTGGTGATAAGCCATTGGACTCGCTTTCTTTCGATACATTCCACGGCACGTGGTAAATCGCCTCGAGACTATACACAGACCTACATAGTGTCTGTTCTGCATCATTAATAAATTCAATTAGTAGATTACAAACTCACTCGGTAGTGCCAGTGTTGGCGTTATTACGATGGAGTATCCCAGGTGACCGACCTTTTATTTCATTTCGAAGAATATTTTAATCTACCCTGATATCTCAGGATATTATACATAATATCCATTTGATATTTTTTGTGTATAAAGCGGTGAGTATTTTCCTTGATTTTTATACCCATTAATGCTTGATATTTACATAGATAATATGAGCACAGTCAAAACTGATTGGGGATCGTGGCTCCCACGCGATGTCGAAGCAGCATCACCTAACACAGTTGCTATCTGGTATCTTGGATGTAATGGGTTCTTTCTAAAGGGGAATGAAGGGACAACAATCGCAATTGACCCCTATGTTGGAACTGGTGATCCGCCGCGAACGGTTCGGATGATTCCGGTACCATTCGATCCTGGTGATATCACGACCATGGATGCAGTCCTCGCAACTCATGAGCACACTGATCATACCCATGGTCCATCACAGGGTCCGATTCTTGAGTCAACAGACGCGCGATTTTATGCACCTGATGATTCAATTGATGTTGCGCGTGAAACCGAGGCGTGGCAGGATGAATATGATATCAATGAGACACAACTCCAGGTTATATCAGAGGGAGATACAATAGATATTGGAGAGTTCACGGTTCATGTTGAGTACGCTCATGATCCTGATTCGACACACCCCGTCTCATATGTGATTGAACATGACACAGGAACATTCTTTCATGGTGGTGATACAAAGCCGCATGAGGATTTTGACGCGCTCGGGAATGCATATGATATTGACCTTGGGGTACTTGCATTTGGCTCAATTGGTAATATCGATGATAAAGACACTGGTGAACCTGTCCGAACAAAATGGTATGCAACTGAAAACGAGATTATCCGTGCAGCAGCAGCCCTCAATATTGATCGGCTTCTTCCAAGTCATTGGGACATGTGGAAAGGATTAACAGCGGATCCAACAGCATTGCACGCACATGCACAAAGTTATACATTCCCTCGGGTGATTGAGATTGCTGAAATTGGCGACCGTATCGATATATAACTCCGAAAGGTCGCATTAACATCGTTATTTTATCAAAGGGATGTGAGCACTGTCAGTGTTGATTAACTCATATAATACATCATAACATCGAGATGTGGGTCAGTCGACACGGTCAGATCAGCATGATGATTGACATCCTCCTCCGCGTTCACGCGGAGGAATCCCGAGCGTTGGGAGTGTCAGGTTTCACACTCCCACCCCCACCGAACAACCAGCCAGTGCGAAT
>ERZ1034501.12-NODE-12-length-27398-cov-9.784003_pt1 | contig 27398 bp, 26 predicted proteins | sample MGYA00520656_ERZ1034501 | MGnify/ENA primary metagenome ERZ1034501 (study PRJEB33760, sample SAMEA4777692) | hypersaline lake metagenome | biome: hypersaline environment; feature: brines | place: Spain | collected 2014-08 | depth 0 m ... | reverse complement strand
CCAGAGCCAAAGCTGACACTCCCAACCAAGCGAAGCGGTACGGTGTCGTGATCCCTCCCGCCTTCAGGCGGAGGAGGATGTCAACAGTCACTCACACTTTTCTAGAATATATGACGCCGTTACGTCAGTGGGGATGAGACGCAACCGATTTAGCCTCGCCTTGAATATATCGCGAGCGATGGAGGATCGCACTCGAACGTATCTGAAAGGTCGTTTCGGCGATTACTATGCTCGTGCTCGGATGGATACGCCACCAGCAGCCAATCGCCGTGAATGGGGACATATTCCTTGGAGTGCTGGAAGCACGACAATGGTCCGTCATCAATCACTTCTTGAATTAGGCACCCTCGATGACTTCCTTCATCGGACTGCTCCAAAGCACATATACTTCTCTGCAGCACGGTTTAATGACCCGGGTGCAACGACAATGGATCAAAAAGACTGGCAATCGGCTGATCTCATATTTGATCTTGATGCTGATCACCTCCCAGGAGTCAATCCCGATACCACATCATATGCAGATATGCTCACAGCGTGTAAGACGGAGCTTCAAACGCTACTTGAGTTTATTGACGATGATTTTAATTTCGATGAAACGCAAGTCGTCTTTTCCGGGGGGCGGGGATATCACGTGCACGTCCGCGATGAGCAGGTTCGTTCGCTTGATAGCGCTGCTCGTCGAGAGATTGTTGATTATATTCGTGCAATCGATCTCAACATTGAGACACTCATTGAGACACAATCGAATCACGGCACGACACAGCGGATTTTAAAACATCGTGGTGGATGGGGACAGCGCATTCACAAACGGTTAGTTGAACTTATCGAGACTCTCCAAGCAAGTGATGATACAGAAGCTCTTGAACGATTGCAATCGTTTGAGGGGATTGGGACAGGACGAGCAGAGACAATTCTTGGACAGATTCAAAATAATCCAGAGGCAATTCATGCAGGAAATCTTGAGGCTGGCGGTGCAGGGATCCGCATCCTTGCTGATGCACTTGCACAAACAGCATTCGAAGCGGAGACTGCACCAATCGATGAACCAGTGACGACTGATACGAACCGTCTGATTAGACTCCCTGGAAGCCTTCATGGCGGGTCAGGATTACTGGTTACCCCACTTGACCGTGAAGAGATCCCCTCGTTTCACCCACTTGAGCATGCTATTGCTAATCGATTTCGAGGTCGAGACATACAGATACAAATCACCGACTCCGGAGTGACGACATTTGATGGTGAGACGTTTGATATCACTGAAGGAAACAAGACTGTCGAAGAGTGCTTAGGGATTTTCCTGATGGCTCGTGGTCGAGCTGAGAAAGTGACTGAATGAAATACAATTGAGACTGTGTCTCTCCGGAATTCAGCTATGTGAACAACTCGGTAGCCAATAAAACACTGATTATCAGTGATTTATGATGCTCTGTTATTTGGAACGTCATTATAAAGTCCTCTGTGGGTACGACACACCTAAGCCCACAATTACATCACTGAATGATGAACCTATACTTATAGAATAAGTTCTTGCTCCGACTATGAGATAAAGTATTTAGGGTGATGATTACTAACCTTGATTAGATATTAGTGCGACCCATTTGTGGGAGCAAGAAATGAATGTACTCTATGAGCCACAATACCGGAATTGAATCATAACAGATGGATTTAACCGAACTGCAGGACGTCCAGCGGACAGAACGACAGATGGATAGCCTGCAGCATCTATCTGATACATTCTATGCAGATGTTGCTGAATACATCGCTGAGCGGAAGGCGGAACGACGACGGCTTGCATCAACAACGGATGATCCCTTTGGCGACCCTGCTGTTGGGCGACTGACTGATGAGATCAAAACTGCCGAAGAGGTTGTGAAGGCTATTTATGAACGCCGGATCGGTAAGGTTGTCAAGCTTGCTTCGTTCGACGCGGCTGATATGAAGACCGACACTGCAGGTCTGACAAGTGAGGAACGCGAACTATTCGATGATCTTGTTAATCGAATTATTACAAATCGTGAACATGTCCTCAGCGTGCTTGGCGGCGAAGGGACAGAAGATTCAGACTCAACAAGCGTGGAAACCCCGGCATCTGCAGATGAAAATGCAACTCAGAACGAAACAGATGAGTCGGTACCTGCCGAACCAGCAGATAATAAACACAAAGCTACAGTTGAGTCTCAATCACAGGAGACCAATTCACACCCAGGTATTCCCAATACTGGTGCTGAGAGTAATGCTGATGCTGATAGTAATGGCGACAGTGATGCCAATCCTGAAGTTGATATTGATATAGAAAATCAGACGAATGCTGACTCAATACCAGATTCGCATGTGGCAACCGAGGTGAGCACCGACACTGAGACTGAAACTGAAACTGAAACTGAGAGACAGCGCTCACATTCATCTGACGATTCACTCCCGCCAGACCCAGATGATGTCCTTGCCGCGGCAATGGGTGATGGCGGCGATATTGTCGATGCAACTGATGAGTCCTCTGTAGATACCAACACTGATACATCAGATACCGATCAAAGCAATCCAGCGATTAACGGCGATACGACAGCACAGTCGACTTCACGAAATCCGAATAGAAGTAACACAAACACTGACACACCGAATAACGTTCAAGCTCAATCTCAAGCTCCTGCTTCTGCCTCTGAGTTGTCAAGCCAGTCAACTCAGGTCGATTCAGACCCTCATTCCAACGTTAATGCTAACCCTGAGGTTGACCCTCAGCCTCACCCTGCTGATTCTTCTACCACACCTTCGGCAGAACCCACGGACATTAACCGCGACTCAGATAATATCCTCAATGCGCAGACCGAGACCGAGACCGAGACAAAAACAAAGACAGATGAAGACAGTGGCAGTTTAGAAAGAGAAACAGAACCCGAAGTCGAATCAGATCTACCACCAGATACTCCCTCTGATGACCCAGACCGCGTTGTACTTCGTATTACTGCCGATGTTGGTCGCATTCTTGGCGTTGATCAGCGTGAGTACGACCTTGCGGCAGAAGATATCATTATGCTTCCAGAAACGAATGCTGAGCCGCTTCTATCTCGGGATGCTGCGGAACGGCTTGATTGATTAAGCGAAACCGTGTTGTTGAAGAACTATGATAATCGCGTATATACATGCTTGAACCTGGTTCATCTGCTCCGACGTTTTCACTTCCATCAAATGATGGAACGACGGTCTCACTGTCATCCTATCGTAATCAGTATGTTGTTGTCTATTTCTTTCCCCGCGCTGATACACCAGGATGTACCACTGAGGCGTGCGAGTTCCGCGATACGGTTGATGTCTTTATGAAACATGACATTGCGGTGATTGGCATCAGTGATGATCCAGTCTCTGATTTAGACGCCTTCGCCAATGAATATGATCTCCCGTTTCCACTGCTTTCAGATGATGGAACTGTTGCCAGTGCATATGACTCATATGGTGAGAAAAATATGTTCGGCAACACTTTCGATGGCGTGTTTCGGAATACATATATTATTGATCCTATGGGAACAATTGCGTTTGCGTATGAGGGGGTTTCACCCACGGACCACGTCGAGTCAATTATCACTGATCTTGACGCTGCTGGTGTTATCTCATAATCTGCTATTCGATTTAGCAGCCTTCGCAGCGTTAGTATCGATAAATAAAATAATACAATTACGATATGATCAAAGCGATGACCGGATGTTTACTGGAAGGTCCGACCGACGCCAGCTTCTGGTTGTCGTTCGACATTGCTTGTCTCAAAGCGCTGCTCGATTTGCTCATATTGTTCGCGTGTTTCCTGAGTCACGCTTGGACCAACCTCATCAAGGGCATCCTCGAAGTGTCCCATCGTCACTCGAATATTACCGACCGACTCTTTCACCTCTTCAGGTGAGACATTATTGATAAACTCTCGACTTGCAGCCATTGATGCTTCACGGCATACCGCCTCAATATCAGCACCAACATATCCTTCAGTGCGTGAGGCAAGTCGTGATAGACTAACGCTATCCGCTAATGGCTTCTCTTCGGTGTGCACCTCAAAGATCGCCTCTCGCGCAGTTTCACTTGGAACAGGCACATGCACATGACGGTCTAACCGTCCGGGGCGTAGTAACGCAGCGTCGATGAGATCAGGCCGATTTGTTGTTGCGATGATAACCACATCTTCGAGTGACTCAAGTCCATCGAGTTCGGTCAGTAGCTGTGAAACAACTCGTTCTGAAACGCCTGAATCGCCTGATGTTCCTCCGCGTTCAGTCGCGATTGAATCGATCTCATCAAAGAACACCACCGTTGGGGCGTTCTCTCGTGCCTTCTTGAAGATGTCGCGAACACCCTTCTCTGATTCACCAACGTATTTATCCAGTAGCTCTGGACCCTTTACCGAGATGAAATTCGATTCAGATTCGTTTGCAACCGCTTTTGCAAGCATTGTCTTGCCTGTCCCAGGCGGACCATACATCAATACGCCCTTAGCTGATTGTATATCCATCTCCTCGAATACATCTGGATAATCAAGGGGCCATTGAATCGTCTCGCGTAATCGCTCTTTTGTCTCCGTTAGACCACCAACATCACCCCACGTCACATCAGGGACTTCAACAAATACTTCACGAAGGGCAGATGGCTCAATCCCCCGAATTGCATCCTTGAAGTCAGTTTCAGTCACCGACAACGATTCGAGGACATCTGCATCAACCTCGTCAGCCTCAAGATCAAGCTCTGGACGGATTCGGCGAAGCGCATTCATTGCTGCTTCTTTGGCGAGACTTTCGATATCTGCACCGACAAAGCCATGGGTGTTATCCGCATACTCATCAAGATTGACACTATCGGAAAGCGGCATATTCCGCGTGTGCACTTGCAGAATCTCTTTGCGACCCTCACGATCTGGGACACCAACCTCAATTTCGCGATCAAATCGACCGCCACGACGCAATGCTGGATCAAGTGCGTCGACACGATTCGTTGCACCGATGACGACAACCTCACCACGCTCATCAAGCCCATCCATTAGCGAGAGCAGTTGTGCAACGACGCGTCGCTCAACGTCACCACCGGCTTCGCCCCGTTTTGGCGCGATTGAGTCAATCTCATCAACAAAGACAATCGATGGAGCTTCCTCTTCGGCTTCTTCGAATATTTCACGAAGTTGTTCCTCCGATTCTCCGTAATATTTCGACATAATCTCTGGACCAGAGATTGTATGGAAGCTTGCATCAATCTCATTCGCAACAGCCTTGGCGATAAGTGTCTTCCCGGTTCCTGGTGGACCGTGTAACAACACTCCCTTCGGTGGTTCAATGCCAAGCCGTTGGAATAACTCAGGATGACGCATCGGCAACTCAATCATCTCTCGAACTTGCTCAAGTTCTCTTTCGAGACCGCCAATATCCTCATAGGTAACGGCTGGAGTGTTTGAACTCTCACTTTCACCAGCTTGGATATCCTCAGCCGGCTGTTGACTGAGTGTGACTTCTGTTGAATCGGTCACAATTACGGTTCCTGACGGTTCTGTCGATGCGATCTTCATCGGGATTGGCTGTGCTGATGAGGACATGAACCCGAATCCGAATGGAACCCGGATGTTCTGCCCTTGTGTCACTGGCTGTCCCGAGAGCTTATCTCGAAGGTGTGCGCCAATGTTTCCACTAATTCGAAGATTCTGTGGAAGTGCAATCGAGACGTGTTTTGCCGGGCTGATATCAGCCTTTTCTACATCAACCGTGTCGTCAATTCCAACGTCTGCCTGTTGACGCAATTGCCCATCAATCCGAATGACACCTGTGCCTTGGTCATCGGGATAGCCAGGCCATACTCGAGCGATTGCTGTGCCATCTCCGCTTTCGATTCGGATATAATCGCCGCCCTCAAGATCGAGTTCAGCGGCGACATCACGGTCAACTGCGGCAAGTCCACGACCAGCGTCCTTCTGTTTGAGTGGTTTGACAGTAAGTTTCATTGTTCAATTGTAATTGTAATTATTCCGTTGGTTGTTGTGACTGCCGTCTCACCTTCTGGAAGTTCAAATTCCGTCTCAATCATACCATCACTTGTCTCCGCAATAATGATTGCTGTTGTTCCAACAATGTCGACATCAACGGTGGTTACACTGGGACCTAATTCGACGGCGAGGACCCGACTGTCATCATACTCGTACCGGCGGCTGAATCGTCCGCTCTCGCCGGCGAACTGTTGCGTTTTCATTTTGTTTCCTAACCATAAGTTAGGGAGTTTAATATATAAATCTGTTGCACAAAAATCGCATGACTGCAGTAGTAATGCACAAACAGTGGTTGTATTGCGGTTCACATTCTTTTGCTACAATAATGCGTTATCATCATTGCGTCATAACCAATCATATACTGTAATAATATCATTTCACAGATATATTCAGTCTCAATGAGCACAGGTGAGCTGAAGTATCGAGTATCGGCATTCATCAGCATACTCGTGCTCAAGGTATCGTCTTTGATACTCACTGAGCTTGGTCATTCAGCTGATCTTATTAGTGGATCACACCAGCACCGATTGAACCGATATTACTTTGAAGACTGCGACGAAGACAGTTTTGTGGAACCGGTCGAGACAACGGACCCAGATGGGGTCGACTACGGATGGGTGATGCAAACGACATTCGTCCTAACAATCATTATTGGTGCGCCAGTCGTGACCGTACTTTCTCTTGGGGCGACACTCCCAACGTGGGGAGCCCGCGTTGGGTTTGCTATCCGAGTCGGTGCCGTGATTTGGATTCTTACTGCACTCTCTGTATTCGGCTATGCGCGCTGGAGTGATACTAATACTGACACAAATGGAGTTGATACAGAGAGTGTCAATACTCCGTCGGCTTCCTCAGAAAAGAGCACGAGTGATGTCTCCTCGCGCACCCATGTGGACTCACATACAAATACGAATACGAATACGAATACGAATACAAATACAAATTCAAATTCAGATGCGGATATGGACCCAGACCCAAACCCAGACCCAAGCATAGACATAGATTCACACTCAAATACTGAAACGGGCACGTCGCAGACGACACAACAGAATTCAGACACAACAACGACTGCTGAGGAGACATCATGATAATAAAGCACGTATGTTGTATGTGCAGAAGGATTTTCATCACCGTTGGTGAGGCTGAAATATGATAGATGAGACAATCGAAGAGATTCAAGAGATGCAGACGCATAGCTCCTCAGTCGTTGCTGTCAAAGCGGCTCAGGCACTCACCGATTTACTTGATCGGGATCATACCACAATTGAAAACTTCGAACGCGATCTTGAGCGAAACGTTGGCGCCCTCAAACGAGCAAATCCGTCTCATGCGTCATTATTCAACGCGATGCAGACAATCAAGATCAATGTCGTCGATCGCAAAAGCGATCTTGATGAGGCAAAAAAACTGCTTGAAGAAGTCATTCACCGTGTTGTTGAGGATGTGACTGAGGGAAAATCCCGAGCAGCTGCCAAAGCAGCCCCGACACTTGAGACTGACTCAACGATTTTAACACATGATTATTCATCGACGGTGCTTGAGGCAATTGAGCGCGCAACAAGCACGAAGACATCGCTCAAAGTGTACGTTACAGAAGCACGACCTCGATATCTTGGTCGAAAGGCTGCTCGTCGACTTGCTGAACTGATGCAGGTCGAACCGCATCTACTCGTTGACAGTGCTGCAGGATCGTTTTTATCAGACTGTGACCGCGTTGTTGTCGGGATGGACTGTATTGTTGATGAAACATTGTATAATCGCGTTGGGACATTTCCGATTATAGCAACAGCAGCTGCAGTTGATGTCCCTGTTACCGTTGTTGGGTCAGCTGCGAAGGTTGTCGACGGAAGCTTTGTGTTTGAAAATGAATATCGATCCCCAGCCGAGGTGTCACTTGAGCCACTTGAGGATATTATGATTGAGAACCCTGCATATGACGCAACACCTGTGTCACTTATTGATCAAGTAATTACAGACAATGGTGTTGAGTCGTTTTAATCGATATCCGTCAAATATCACTCAGAACCTGAGAACTTATCGAAACGGTCGAAATAGTCGCTTTGGAATCCATTGAAGCCCTTGCATGATTCTGTTTCGTCCGCTGAATGACCCATCACTCGCGCGATACAATATTTGCTGGTTTTGTGATTCATTTGCTTCGGACTGCTGTGTTTTCACCTCATGGCTTGGAGTTTTATTCACATTGGCATCCACTGATCCGCTTGTATCAGCATGCGTCTTTGTCTCGGTAGGTGCAACGGTACTGGCAGACATCCTTCCGTTTAATTCATCATCTCTGCCAATCTCGCTATGTATACTGTCTTTCTTCCCGTGTTCAACCTGCTCTACCATATCACGTTCAGTCAGACTCTCGAGTGCAAGTGCCGCCTCTTTCTCAGAGATTCCAACATCCGCTGCGACTTCAGCTGGTGTTTGTGGATGTTCACGGAGCGAACGCATGATCTGGCCTACTTGTTGTACTCGTTGAATCGCCTCAATCCCACTCTCAGTGTTCTCAAGATATGAGTGAGTCGAATGACCGGGTGGTCCATCACGATATGTCTTATACCCATCAGCAGTGAACCACATTCCACATACGACCGCAATCACAGGAAGCCATGGTCGATTTGCTCCAACAATGAGCCATGATCCACTGATAGCGGTCAAAAACAATCCAATGGCTATCCCGTCGGTGCCTGATGGAATATCATATGGATCGAGAAGCGTCTCAATCACCCGCCATACCACAATGAGGACGAACGGAATCGCGGCTGAGATGAGTGATCGGTCAGTGAACACCCAGATTCCAGTGGTGAGAATGGCTGCGAAAGCACCTGTTCGAAGGAGTGCGTGCACACGATCATCACCATTCATCTCAAGCATAGGTGACACAAGTGATGACGAATGTAAAAATCTCATGCGCTATTCAATCGCTGTGAAGTGGTATTAGCTTACGGAAAGTTCGAGATGAAAGCCTCGCTCTTCAGGATGAGAGAATATCAAAGATTTTCAAGACCGCCGAAGCAAGTCTGCAAATCGATCTCGTATTGAGGGTGTGTCACCAAGTTTGAGATAATATGCATCACCACCATCTTCATAATAGCTGGTGATTCGCCGGACAATTTCAAAGCCAAGATACTCATAGAATGAAAGTGCGGATTCATTCGTTGCTCGTGCATGACACGAGATTGACTCATGATCATTCGCTGCCTCTGCAACTAACCGTTTTCCATGTCCCTCACCACGATACGAAGGCGAAATAGCAAGAAAAAGAATATAGCCATCGCGTCGGACCGAGGCAAATCCGACAAGATCGTCATCCTCGAAGAGTAGGTGTGTCTTCGAGCGACGATACGCGTCGGTAAAGAAGGGTCGTCGCTGTTTGAGCACTCCCTCCTCTGTTCGAATCTGTTCTTTGAGGGTCCACGCTGTTTCAACGCGGTCATCATCCCCTGGAGGGTCGACCTGCACTTCGACGTTGACGCTCACGAGCATACTTAACGGTACGATTAATATAATTCCACCGTCAGCCACATTTACTACCAATCAAAAACCCAATAAATGACCCCCTGGTTTCTTATCGCCAGTACGTCATGCCACTGTCACTGTCACTGTGTAAACCAAACGCATCAATGCATCCAATACTAAGAGCTACCATATCAAGTATAATCTCCCCTATTTCTGACAACGAATATATACTAATAGATTGTGATGATCATGAGCATGAGCATGAATTGAACTACATTGAATCGGATTGGGTTGCGTGTGATGGCATACCCTCTTTATTGCATTTTCATTCGCGATTAGGCGAATCGACTATGTCCGGCACTGCCAGAGACTTCCGTCAGTTCTGCATGCACATCTGCAATCCGGTCACGGATCTGGCGACCAGCCACTCGCGGGTCAAAGATATCCTTATTTGGTGACCACTCAGTGTCATTGAAAAACGTCTCTCGATTTGCGTCGATATCTTCAGGCGGAACGATTGCTGTTCCATCATCTCGGTATAGGTCGAATGCTGTTCGAGTATACTCATATTGATATCGGGTATCCTTATTTACCTTACAAATCCCATGTTGGAGCATTTCTTGGAGTTGTCTCGGCTGTACGCCTGAGGATCCATGGAGCACGAGTGGTGTATCTAGTCCATGATCACGAAGCGTTTGTCGGATTTCTTGTGCAAGGTCCGGTCGAAGTTCGAGATTCTTACCTTTTGCAACCCCGTGTTGCGTGCCGACAGAGATAGCAAGTAAATCACATCCAGTTCGATCAACAAATTCGACAGCTTGTTCTGGATCAGTATAGAATGCCTCAGCAGCTTCGATGTTATCTTCGACACCTTTGATCTGTCCAAGTTCAGCCTCAATAAGGACATCAGCATCTTTGTCCTTTTTCATCTCAACAACTTCACGACTTCGCGCAACATTTTCTTCAAACGGTTCATGTGATGCATCGATCATTATTGAAGAGGGAATCCCAAGATCCATTTGCGCCTCAATGAATCCAAGATCTGATTGATGATCCATATTAAGAAACACGCCGATATCATACTGATCAGCAATTGCCTCAATGTAGGCTCCCATCGCTTGAAGCCCATCAACCGGGTCTTCATTTCCAGCGAACGTGCTGGCACCTCCACTGAGTTGTAACAGTATATCTGAATCCTTTCGGGCAGCACCTTCGATTAACCCCATCATTATGTTTGGCTCGGCGATATTTGATGCAATAAGCCCAAATCCCTCTGTGAGCGCATCGTCGTAGACGGTCGCAAGTTCACTCCCGCCGTAGAACGGCACTTTTTGTCACCTCACACAGTTGTTTTATCGCCTCCATCATAAACAATGTGGAGCGATATGTCTACGATATCATACAAAAACCGGATGAGATTTCCACAGTTGAATCACCTTACAGAAGTGCGAAGTAATGACTTAATCATATCCTGAGTTGTCGCCTCGCGAATGTTCTCGACAAGTGCTTGTGCCTCCGATACACTTGTTTCTTGAACTGCTGTTTTCACTCGCGGGACGGAGACAGCACTCATACTCAATTCTGTCAGACCAAGCCCAATGAGTAACTCTGTCATTGATGGATCACCTGCCATCTCTCCACACATCCCGACCCAGGTGTCCGTCCCCTCAGCGGCGCGTACTGTTGTATCAATCGCTCGAAACACAGCCGGCTGCCGATAATCACCAAGGGTCCTCACATGGTCATTTCCGCGCTCTGCTGCCATTACATATTGCGCAAGGTCATTCGTCCCGATACTAAAGAAATCAACGTGATCAGTGAGTGCCGGGGCAAGAAATGCACTTGCGGGTGTTTCAATCATCACACCAAATTCTGGAGTCTCGACTCTGCCATCTGGTGCGTCATCGACACCCTTTGTTTCTATGTTGCTTGCAACCGTCTCAATCATTGCGCGTGCGTCAGTCACTTCTTCAATCGTCGAGACAAGTGGAATCATCACTGCAAGGGTGCCACTACCAGTCTTAGCATCACGCCCTGCACGCAACAATGCACGCAATTGCGTTTTGAAGAGATCCTCATCAGGTCCTAATGACCGCCGGATTCCACGTTCGCCAAGAAACGGGTTTTCCTCTGTTGGGAGATCCAGATACTCAATCTGTTTATCACCACCAATATCGAGTGTCCGGATAATAACTCGACCATCAGGAAACGACTCAAGTGCCGATCGATATGTCTCGTATTGCTCGGCTTCTGTTGGTGGCTCTGCGCGGTCAAGAAAGAGAAACTCTGATCGAAACAGTCCAATCCCATCTGCACCATGCTCCTGTGCTGTCTGGATATCAGCATTGGTCCCGACATTCGCAGCCACCTCAATTGAATGTCCATCTCCCGTCGACACTGACTCAGTCTGTATTGCGATGGATTCGTTTCCGACAGCCGCCTGTGTCTCTGCAGTAGGATCAATAATAACTGTACCCGCTGTGCCATCAACAACAACCGTCGATTCAGTTGCAACTGTATTGAGTTCTGTTCCGACACCAACGACAGCCGGGAGTGCGAGTGATCGTGCAAAGATGGCTGCGTGTGACGTACGCCCACCGGCGACCGTTGCGAATCCCGCGACTCGGTCCGGATCAAGCTGTGCAGTATCACTCGGTGTGAGCCGCTCTGCAAAAATCACGCTGTCCGGTGGGACCGAGCTGAGATCTGCGCGCTCACTATCACTCAAGATTCGAATCAGACGATCACGTACATCACGCAGATCATCCGCACGTTCTGCCATTTGCCCACTCATCCCCTCGAATTGCTCAATAAATTCGGAGAATGTTTCAGAGACCGCGTGCTCTGCTGGACGTCCTGATTCAACCGCTGACTCAACACCCGATTCTATCTGCGGATCCTCGAGAAATTGAATATGCGCATCGAATACCTCGGCTTCTGACTCGCCAACTGCAGCAGCGGTCTGCTCGCGCTCATCTTGAAGTTCTGATTTTGCTGTCTGTCGGGCTGTTAGGAAGCGATTCCACTCATCGTCACCGTCAATCGTTTCTGGGGCTGGCGGATCAGTGAGTGTTGGCTCCGGTGTATACCAGATAGCTGTTCCACTGGCTGATATCGGTGAAACACCAACACCATTGAGCCGTTGCTCTGTCATTCGCTCAGAGATCCTCCTCTGGTGTAGACAGAATCCGCGTCAGTTCATCAAGTGCAGCGTCTGCGTCCGGTCCCTCTGCACGCACCTGCACGTCATCACCGCACGTCACCGCAAGCCCTGTCACTGCAAGCATACTTGCAGCGTTTACTGGATTATCATCAATATGCCCTACCTGTACTTCCGCGTCAAATTCATTCGCTGTCTCAACGAACTTTGAGGCAGGGCGTGCGTGGAGACCATCCTCGGGCACAACGGTGACAACTCGTTCAGGCATTGCTATCACACTCTCTGTAGCGATCTCTTTGTGTCTGCCCTTCTAACTTCATGGGGATACGTAATCGTCGCATACATATCATTGCTCATTGTAGGGATTTCAATCATTGTAAGTGTTCTTTGCATACATAATAACAGACGTATCTTCAGTGGAATTTGTGCGATAGATTGTATCACATTCTAGTTCTATCGTGGAATATATCTCAGCGGCACTATCCCTGGTATCCAACCGATAACATATATCGAGAGTACGACTCATCGCCATCGATACAAAAGTAATACACACCGAACGACAAACGACAAACGACAGACCACAAACGACAAACGACGAGTCAGTGTGAGCTAAGTTGCTCGATAACTGCGTTCACAACGGCTTCAGTGCTCGCATTACCGCCAAGGTCAGGTGTTCGTGGTCCTGAGTTAAGTACTGATTCAACAGCCATCTGCACGTTTGTAGCTGCATCTGTCTCACCAAGATATTCAAGCAACATTCCTGCAGAAAGGATTGATGCAGAGGGATTTGCAATTCCATCACCTGCAATATCGGGTGCGGTCCCATGAACCGGTTCAAACAATGCATTTGTCTGCCCGATATTCGCTGACGGTAACAACCCAAGCCCACCAACTAATCCAGCAGCAAGGTCAGAGAGTACATCACCGGCGAGATTAGGGCAGACGACAACATCAAATTGTGTTGGATTGAGACAGATTCGTGTTGCGAATGCATCCATGAGCACCTCATTTGTTGCAACATCGTTACTCGCAGCCACGCGAGAGACAGCATCACGAAACCGACCATCTGTTTCTTGCATCACATTCGCTTTATGCACAGTATGAAATCCATCGATACTGCGTTCAGTGACATACGAACAGGCATATTCTGCAAGTTGCTCTGAGGCTGATGTTGTAATTACGCGCGTTAATGTTGAAAGATCCTCAGAAAGTCGATCTTCATGTCCTGAATACACACCCTCCGTGTTTTCTCGAAGGAACACAAGATCTGTCTCTGGCTGTAATGCATCAACACCAGGATATGCCCGGGCTGGTCGAATATTCACAAATGATCCGACTGCCTCACGAAGTGGCAGGATAACATCGGCTGCTGTTTCCCCGGCAGCGCCGAATAACGTTGCATCTGCGTCAGCGGCGGCTTCATATGTTGTTTCTGGAAGGGCAGCCCCCGTTTGATCACGAGTGTCATCACCGGCTTGCTTTTCAGTGAATGAAAACCCAACCTCATCAACTGCTTGCAGTACTGCGACTGCTGCAGGGATAACTTCTTGACCAATCCCATCGCCCTCGATGACGACTATCTCATGTTCACCCCCGCGACTCATCTCTTATCGATCCTCAACGTATGGCAACTCATTTACTGTATCGCGGACACGATCCATGTTTGAATGCATCACCGCAGTCGTATCCCAGATTCCATCAATAAGCGCCTCTTGCATTGCATCATCAATCTCAACATCGACTTCCTCTCCATCATAGATGACGACACTATCGTTGACGTCCATTTCAAGTCCAGCCTCGGGGTCACTCTCGACAAATGACTGAAGATGATTAATTGTCTCTTGATCAGTTGTCATTGCCGGAATCCCGAGTGACTTACAATTATCCGCAAATATCTCTGCGAATGACTCACCAATGACTCCACGGATTCCCCATCGCATCAGTCCTTGTGGTGCGTGCTCACGCGAGGATCCACAGCCAAAGTTCTTATTCACAATAAGAATGCTTGCACCTTTGTACTCATTGAGCGGGTGATCGTTCGGATTCCCATCGTCATCTCGACGCGCATCATAAAAGACATACTCACCCATATTATCGAAGGTGACCTCCTTCATGAATCGCGCAGGCATAATTTGATCAGTGTCAACATCATTTCCGCGGACAGGAACACCGGTGCCTGCAACCCGTCGAATCTCCATCGTATCATGAACCGACATCAGTCGTCACCCTTTACGACTGCAGTTGGATTTGTCTTCGTGTCAATCTCTGTGAGTTCATGTTCACGAACATCAGTAATCTCGCCCTCGATGGCTGCTGCAGCAACCATTGCCGGCGACATCAGCACCGTTCGCCCTTCCTTATCACCCTGTCGACCGATGAAATTCCGGTTCGACGATGATGCACATACCTCACCAGCTTCAAGACTATCATTATTCATCGCCAAGCACATTGAACACCCTGCTTGACGCCAGTCAAAGCCAGCCTCACGGAAGATTTCATCAAGACCTGCTGCTTCACACTGTCTTCGAACAGTTTCAGAGCCAGGAACTGCAAGCCCGTGAACACCCGAATCAATCTGTTTGCCCTCAATCACGCGAGCGGCCTCTTTGAAGTCTGAGAACCGACCATTTGTACAGGTACCTAAGAATGCAACATCAACATCATAGCCTTCCATCGTCTCACCAGGATTGAGTTCCATATGATCGAACGCCTTTTGTGCAGCTTTTCGGGCTGTCTCATCAGCCATTGCGTCAAGACTTGGAATTTCCTCATCAACACTTACGACTTGACCAGGATTGATTCCCCATGTGACCATTGGCGCAAGATCATCGGCATTAATCTCAACAACATCGTCGTATTCGGCATCATCACCTGATCGAAGTGTATCCCAATATTCCACATGCTCATCCCAGTCATCGACATCAGGTGCATATTCACGACCTTTCAGATACTCATATGTCGTCTGGTCGGGATTAATATACCCTGCACGGGCACCACCCTCAATCGACATATTACAGACTGCAAGTCGACCCTCCATATCGAGGTTCTCGATTGCCTCACCTCCGTATTCATATACATGCCCGACGCCACCGCCAACGCCGAGATCACGGATAATCTTCAGAATAATATCCTTTGCGTATACTTCTTCACTGAGCGTTCCGGTCACCTCAATCCGACGAACTTGCTGTTTCTCAGCGGCAATACACCCAGTTGCGAGTACATCACGGATTTGTGATGTCCCGATTCCAATTCCGACTGACCCGAATGCACCGTGTGTGCTGGTGTGAGAATCACCACAGGCGACAGTCATTCCTGGTTGGCTTAATCCTAACTCTGGTGCGACAACGTGGGTGATCCCTTGCTTTTCACCATTTAATCCAAAGAATGTGATTCCATTCTCAGATGTATTGTGTTCAAGCGCCTGGAGCATATTTTCAGCCTGATCATCCTGTAATGGTCGTTCACGACCTTGTGGTGTCGTTGGCGCGATATGATCGGTCGTCGCAAACGTGCGATCAGGAAACGCAACATCAAGATCGCGCTCACGAAGCATACCGAAGGCTTGCGGACTCGTTACCTCATGAACAAGATGCAATCCGATAAATAACTGATCTTGTCCGTTTGGCAATTCAGCGACTTTGTGCTTCTCCCAGACAGTATCGTACAGCGTATTTGAACTCATTATAATTTATGTTAATTTCTAGTCGTCAGCAGCAGCCTCTGGCTCTGATACGACATCACTTTCATCATTTGTTTCCTCATTGTCACTCCACGCAAATAGATCACGTAATGGCTCGCCGACCGCCTCAATCTCATGTGCTTCTTCGGCGGCCTTCAATTGTGTATATGACGGACGGTTCGCCTGATTCTCTGAAATCCACTCACGTGCGAATGTTCCATCCTGCACACCCTCAAGAATTGACTCCATCTCTTCACGGACGGATTCATCAATCACTTGATTTCCACGCGTGAGTCCACCGTACTCAGCGGTATCTGACACTGAATTCCACATCTCACTCAGACCGCCTTCATACATCAGATCAACAATAAGCTTGAGTTCATTCAGACATTCAAAGTATGCCATTTCTGGTGAGTATCCAGCATCAACAAGTGTCTCATATCCTTGCTTAACCAGTGCTGTTGCCCCACCACAAAGCACCGCTTGCTCACCGAAGAGGTCAGTCTCGGTTTCTTCACGGAACGTTGTCTCGATTGCACCAGCGCGCGTACAACCGATTGCATGTGCGTATGCGACTGCTTCCTTACGTGCCGTTCCAGTTGTATTCTGATACACTGCAACAAGACCAGGAGTTCCCTCACCAGCTTCGTAATTCCGACGAACAAGATGACCTGGCGCCTTTGGTGCGACCATTGTGACGTCAACATCTGCAGGCGGCTGGATCTGATTATAATGAATATTGAATCCGTGAGCAAACTGCAATGTATCACCCGCGTCAAGACCATCCTGAATCTTCTCAAATACGTCTGGTTGGACTGTGTCTGGAACAAGCACTGAGACGATGTCTGCTTCATCAGCAGCCGTTGCTGGTGTTTCAACACGAAGCCCATCCGCTCTGGCAGCATCTCGAGAGCTTGATCCCTCATATAATCCGACAATCACATCAATGCCGCTATCGGCAAGATTCTGTGCGTGTGCATGCCCCTGGCTTCCATAGCCAAGCACAGCCACTGTTTTATCATCAATATATTCGCGATCTGCGTCGTCGTCGTAATATATGGTTGTATCTAATGCTGTGTCCGTGTCTGTACCTTCCTCTTCGTCTGTCTCTGTCTCTGTCTGGGTCTTTGTTTCTGTCATCGTGTGTTTGCTGGCTTTGTTGGTTCATTTGCTGTTCCTGGCTTTTCTCCGGGAACAGTCGCTGTATCGCCACGCGCTAACGCGGTATATCCTGTTCGAGCTATTTCAATGATTCCGAATTGTTCAAATGCGTCGATAGCGCTGTCGATTTTCTGCTCATCTCCGGTGAGTTGGATTGTAATCGTCTGTGGGTCAGCATCCATCGTCTCACCATCGTACATTTGCGTGATTGCATTGACCTTATCAGGCTCATTACCACGAACTTTCAATAACACAAGTTCAGTCTGAATTGCGTCATCAGCAAGTTCGCCAACGGCAATTACGGGCTTGAGCTTATCGAGTTGCCTTTCAATCTGGTCGATATTCGGCTCTGTCTCTTCAACGACCATCGTGATTCGTGAGTGTCCCTCAATCGTTGTTTGCCCGACTGTCAGACTCTCAATATTAAACTGTCGCCGTGAGATCAATCCAGCAACCCGTGAAAGTACACCAGGGTCATCCTCAACAAGCGCAGATAAGACCGCACGTCGAGGATCATGTCTTGATTCAACCGCTGGGTCAACACGGATCCCTTGCTCGTTTCGTCGTCCGGATGGATGTGGTCGGTCATCCGGTTCAGCTCCCTTCAGTCCATGTTCTGGGAGATCACTATCCGTGTCAGGGGCTGGATTCCCTCGTTCGACTGTCTCCGTCGCCGAAGTGTCTGTAGACTCGGCTTCTGTGCTGGTTTCAGTATCTGCGTTCGTATCGGTGTTAGATTCAGAACTCATAGTTGCTCCTCCGTCAGAGCGAACTTTCCATTCGCGCCACCAGAGGGAACCATCGGATAGACATTTTCTGCAGGGTCAATATGACAATCAATCACCGATGGACCATCATATGCAAGTGCTGCTTCGACGGTCTCTGCAACCTCATCGTATTCATCAATCCGGAAGCCTTCTGCACCAAAGGCTTCTGCGAGTGTATCGAACTCCGGGCACCAGTTATATTCTGCTGCCATTCGTCGCCCCTCGAAGAAGGCATCCTGCCATTGTCGCACCATTCCGATATATTCGTTATTCAGGACTGCAACAGTAATATCAAGATTTTCACGCACAGCGACTGAAAGTTCCTGAATCGTCATGAGGAACGACCCATCGCCATCGATACACACAACATCTTGATCATCATCGGCTGCAATTCGCGCACCGATTGCGCCGGGAAGCCCATATCCCATTGTTCCAAGTCCATGACTCGACACCCATGTTCGTGGTTCAGTATATGTCCAATACTGTGATGCCCACATTTGGTGCTGTCCAACACCGCTTGTGACGATCGTATCTGCTGCTGTTGCTTCATCCATCACCTCGACGATGAACTGCGGTTTCAGTGGCTCATCCTCTGGCATTGCATAATCCATTGGATATGTCTCCTGCCATTCAACACATTGCTCGCACCACTCAGCCGTCTCCGGTGTCGTCTCGATGGCTCCGTCAAGTTGCTCAAGCACCGTCTCAGCATCACCAATCAGTGGGTAATCAGCGTGGACGTTCTTTGAAATTTCTGCAGGATCGATATCAATATGGACAATCTCTGCCTCGGGGGCGAAGGTATCGATACCACTGGTGAGTCGATCATCAAATCGCGTTCCAACACCAATCAGAAGATCAGTGTGCGTAATCGCCATATTTGCATAGCCAGTGCCATGCATTCCTGCCCAGGATAGACAAAGGTCGTCATCCTCAGGGAAGGACCCAATACCAGGCATTGTGGTCACAACAGGAATCTCGTGTTCACGGGCGAACGCGCGTGCTTCCTCAGTTGCATCAGCTTTGATGACACCGCCACCGAATAATAACAGCGGTTGTGATGCTTCCTCAATTGCGTTCGCCGTAGTGAGGACTGCATCTTCATCGGCGCTATATTGTGGTCGAGTTGTTGCTGGTGGTTCACCAGGAGTCGGCTCACGCTCAGTATCGGCACTTGTGATATTCTTTGGAAGGTCAACAAGCGTCGGACCTGGTCGCCCTTCATCTGCAAGCGCGAGTGCCTCGCCGACTGTATCGCCGATTGTATCTGGATCATCGGCAAAGTAATTATGCTTCGTGAGTGGTGCCGTCACACCGATTGTATCTGTCTCTTGGAATGCATCCGACCCAACCATATCTGAGGGAACCTGCCCGGTAAGTGCGAGCATTCCATCAGAATCCATATTTGCGTCGGCAATTCCGGTCACAAGATTCGTTGCACCAGGACCTGAGGTTGCCATACAGACACCTGGTTCGTTCTTGACGACACCAAAGGCATCAGCGGCATGTGCGGCTCCCTGCTCGTGTGCCATTGTCACATGACGAATATCGGAATAATATAATGCGTCATACACAGGCATAATTGCGCCGCCCTGCACACCAAAGGCAGCCTCAATGCCTTCATTTTCGAGTGCCCGGATGACCGCGTCTGCGCCGGTCTCGATCGGCAGGACATCACTTGTTGTCTCCGGTGATGGTGTTTGTGTCTGTGGCTGTGCGTCTGTGTCTGTGTCTGCTTCCGTCTCAATATCTGGGTTTGTTGATGCTTGCTTACTCATTGGCTCGTGTAATCTCCGTGGTTGTGGTTGTGATTGTGATCATGATCATGATCGTGACTGCCGTGTCGATGGATGCGATTGATATCTCCCACATGTGAATTGTTCTTGTGGGTTAGTTGATTGTCTCAACGCTGTGGTGATACGCTCGGTTGCCTTCGTTCGTGATGTCGTTGTAATCTTAGGGTTCATTGAGTACGGGCGCACATGCTCAGGATCTCCCCATTTCCCATCTGTTGCGTCGTGCCACAGTGGTAATCCTGATACTGTGTTATGCCACTCAAATACTGACATCAACGGCGAACAAGGCGAACAACGAAGTGAAAACTGAGTGAATAAAGGGGCTAAGGAGCCCCTACAATACGAGCGTCGATACCAATACCGCGAGCGCTGTCCAACTGAGTATGAACAGCGTTCACGATGGCTTGAGATAGAGTGTGAGTCAGGAGTGGAGCGTGAAGCCTTGATCTCCCCACAATATCTCGGTGATGATTCGCTCGCATGTGCGTTACTACCTGATGATTGCTGTCGAGCATAAAGAACGTTATGTCTTCGAATGAACTGTCGTGATCGATACTCCATATCGACTGTGCTATCCACATGCTGTCGGTTTCGCCATTCATGTGTAGGTGTCATCTCATGTTCATGAGAGACACACCGATAGACTGAGCACTCAGTGTCGAAGGCGTTCCGCCCTAAACACATTAGATACGGACCTCCCCGTGGTCGGGGTCGGTATCAGGCGTTGACTCTGAATCGGAATCAGTGGTATCAGTATTATTGCTTCCGTCACCGTCGTGCCCATCATCGTCGGTATCACTCCGAGCAGTCCGCTCTCGGTCGATATTATTCTCACGAGCAAATCGCGTCAACACATCGACCGTCACGCGCTCTTTCTCCGCACCGTAGTCTTTGATCTGTCGTGTGACTGTTCGGACTTCTTCATCAGTCGGGGCAAATCCGGATTCCTCCAATCGCTTCCGGACTGAGTGTGTCCCCGTGTGTTTTCCAAGAACAAACTCGCGCTTTGCACCAACCATCTCTGGGGTCATCACGCCTGGTTCGAACGTATCACTGTTTTCGATAACACCGGCGGCGTGAATCCCACTTTCATGCGAGAAGGCATTCTGCCCAACGACCGGCTTGTTGCCAGGCACTGGAATATCGCTTGCATTCTCAATCAGTCGCGATATCTCGGTGATCCGCGTTGTATCAATGCCGGTGTCAACGTCATATAGCGATTCAGCCGCCATTATCACCTCTTCGAAGGCGGCATTACCAGCTCGTTCACCAATACCGTTGACAGAAACCTGTGCTTGTGCAGCACCTGCTTCGAATCCCGCCAGTGCATTTGCAGTGGCTAACCCGAAGTCATCATGTGCATGAACGTCAATCTGTGCGTCTGTGTGTGTCCGCACTTTCCGAATCAGACTCGCAAAGCGCGATGGGGTTCCGACCCCACAGGTATCTGGAATATTTACCCAATCAACGCCTGCGTCATCGACCGCTTCGAGGATTTCGCCAAGGAACTCCCCATCAGTTCGGGTTGCATCCATCGGCGAAAACATCACCTCAACGCCGGCGTCTTTCACACGCTTGACAGCTGAAACAGCACGATCAACAGCTTCCTGACGAGAGGCATGCATTGAATCTGCCAATTGAACATCGCTTGTGCTCACGAATACATGAACCAGTCCAACACCAGAGTCAAGTGCGGCTTCAACATCGGTGTCAACAACGCGGGCTAACCCGCAAATGGTTGTCTCTGTTGCAGATGCAATATCACTGACGGATTCAAATTCAGCATCAGAATTAACGGGGAACCCCGCCTCAATGACGTGTGTTCCCATCTCATCAAGCGTTGCGGCGATGTCACGTTTCTCATCATAACTGAATGATGTGCGCGGTGACTGTTCGCCATCACGAAGCGTCGTGTCGAAGATTCGGACCGTGTCAATCTCCGAATCAGTAATGTGGGCTAATGTGCCCTGGAAGAACTCGACCAGCCGGGGTGTCCGACTGAGCCTCCATATCGTCGTAAGACATTGTACTTTTGTCCTGCACAGACACATACATAAACGTTTAGGAATCGATATTGACAATCCCTCAATCTTCAGCCTGTTTTGAGCGAAAAAATACCCTAATACTATATCCTGGGTCGTCTCAATCTCAAATCATTATATTGTATATATCATGAGCGCATCTGTTTTCAGTTAATTATCATATTAAACACTCCTCCAACTCATGATTAATTTATTATATAAACTGCTTATATCCCCTCTTAATATCAATCATAATACAATAGAGACGTGAGATACCCTCATGTTGTCAGAATGCTTTTCGCTATCGTCTCTTTCTACCAGCGTATGAGTGATTTTAATCTTAATCTCTCGGGGGCTGAATCCCATCTTGAGCAAGTGACCGGCGATGACTTCGGTGGAAACGTTATCCTCGGGGTACTTGACGGTGATACCGATCCGAATGAATGGCTCGCTGCGATTGAGGCTGGGAATGTGCTTGTGCTCAATGTTGATGGCGATCTCAATGAATTGGCTGAGCCATTTGCCCGCCCTGTCGTTGATCTTGGCGGCAATCTCACACACTTTCGTGGCTTCCTCATTGTCACGCCACCTGATGCCGGTATTGACACTGATCGAGTGTGATGTCTCTCTGTTGACTCATCGATACACAGATACAGATAATACAGAATTACCCTTGTTGAATCCATCAGCTAACGCTGTCACTACTACAGATCAACTGAGAGACTACTTTCTTCGGGTATCAGTACAAAAGCCATCACAAGACTGTTTTCTCAGTACAAGAGTCGAAATATAAATTGAATTATAATTATTCAGTTATGTGTGGTGGTCTCGTCAATGCAATCCCAATTACTGTTATATTCTTACCGTGTTGAGCGTATATATGCCGATGAAAGGTCGCGATGCGAGCACATACCGCGAGGTTGATCGCTGGAGTGAGGGTGTCGGATGGATTGCGTATCCTGATGAGATGATGCAACGCACCAGTCATGCAGTTATTGGTGATGATGGGAATCTCTGGGTGATTGATCCGGTTGATGCACCTGGTGTTGATGAATTACTGTCGACATTCGGGTCTGCGAATACTGAGATTGCTGGCGTTGTTGTCGGGCTTGACCGACACACCCGGGATGCTGCAGCACTCGCATCTCGACATGACGTGCCAATCTATGTTCCAACATGGATGTCGGGTGTTGCCGACGAGGTTGATAATTCGGTTGAGCGGTTTCGCGATGAACTTGGCGACTCCGGATACGAGGCATTTGAAATTCTCAATCGAGGGCTCCCACCATGGCAGGAAGTTGGACTCTTTCATCGAGAGAATGGAACGCTCATTATCCCGGAAGCGGTTGGAACGGTCTCATACTTTTGTGCACCCGGTGAACGACTCGGTATTCATCCGATGTTGCGACCCTTCCCGCCGCGCCAGGCGCTTTCACGATTCGAACCGAAGCGCATTCTCGTTGGTCATGGGACCGGCATCATGTCGAACGCAGCACGGTCACTCGCTGCAGCAGTTGATAATTCTCGCTCGAACCTTCCAAGCGCGTACAGTCGTGCGTTCAAACAACTGATTTCCTGAGCTTCGAACCCGAGACGTACATATAAAAGAATCCGAGCGAGCGGACCGCGATATAATCATCCTCTCACCGTTGGATATGTCTCAGAGAGATTGTCAATTATATCTAGAATCATACTCAAAATCTTGAACCATCACATGAGCGACGATGTTTTGATTATGCACATGCCAATCATCATGTGGTTCATATCACCCGTGGCTTGCTCGATGGACTCTTAGCGATGAGCGCTGATCGCGATCCTGAATCGGTAAGTGCCGTACTTGCATCAACACCTGCGGGTGAGTTTGAAGACGCAACGGGCGTTGACTCATCGACACCGATTCTCACACATTTTTATTTTCCTGACGCAAGCGGGTCTGTGACCGCTGTATTCGGTGTTGATCTTGGAACGCCTGCAGGGAGTGGTCGTGCTCGATTTGTCTCACATCCACAGGGACCGCTCGCTGCAACTCGTGAAGACACCTTTGCTGCCGCGGTTCTTATTGCGATTCCACCATGGGATGTCGACGCCTGTGCAGCCTTTGATCGTGAGAACCAGGAACTTTCTATGAATATTATCGATGCTGACCCACCACAAGAAACACTCACAGACAATATCGAAGCTGAATAATTGTATTAGCTCGTATGTTGTTGGTATCAGGATCGTGGGATACGGTTGAGAGTATCCGAGCACGGACTATCTATCAACTAAATCGTTCTGCTCTCAGTCATGAACGTATCATAGAAGATCAAAGACAACCCGACGAGATAGTTTGATAATTTTGTCACCGGCTATGTATGACTGTGACTTTCGTCTGATGAGATAGTGGGAATTTATTCAATCGGGGCTATGAAGATGCGCGTCCCTGTCAGTGTCAGTATTAGTATTATATGTATCTTACAGGATATTGATAACGGTGTTTGAGTTACTGATCGAGATATCCAAGATCAGACAGTTGCTCGGCAATATCCTCGAATTCTGCCTCAGTCAATTGTCCCTCACGTTGGTGTTGAATGACAATACTACGGAGGAGAAACCGCACAAGATCACTCGTACTTGAGAAACTCGTTCCCTCAATGGTCTCATCCACACGAGCGGCGAGGTCCTTTGGGACAGAAACAGTCGTATACTCGGTCATCTCTGCAGACGCATAACGTGTCGATACTCAAAATATGTCCGGTCCAATTCGATTTGAGTATATCTTAATATTACTCTCGATGCTGGTATCTTGGCTCACAAGAATCACTGAATGTTTATTCTCACTGATTCTACGCCGCGTGCATGGGCATATGATGCACAATAGTAGCGAGATATACTATTACTATTGAATCGTTTGATATATGTTACACTCAGATATTTTGTCTTATCTGATACTACGAATCGTCTGATTCATCCACGCAAGAGCGAATCACTACTCGCCCCAGAAGAACACACTCGACTTGCAGTGAGACGTATCACATAAGTCCACCTGAAATCACAGACTATTGACTGTCGCTTTTCGACTATACACAGTCATATAATAATTATATTGATACAACTACGGAGAAGATAGCCTTTTTGCATGCCCGCTCCCCTATAATATCATAATGGCTGTTAGACCACCACAGCAGGATGATGACGAGCCGGACACGCTCACGTTCGGTATTGCCGCCCTTGACGCTCATCTTTCAGAGGGTGACCTCACGTTCCCGGCGACGACACGAGAGGTTGTTCTTGCACTCGGCGATCCTGCCGTTCCATACGATGCATCCGGTAGTACTGTTTCTCTCTCTGAAGCATTTGATGATGTCGACAAAGGAGAGTTTGATAATAAAACTGAATTACTCAATGCATTGCATCCGGTGTTTGAGGAATATCGGGTGACATCTTCAGGTGGCTTCTTGAAACAGCTTCGGTCTATGCTTCCATTCTGAGCTGTAACAATACTAACCCAGAGTGATCATCACCACTGCATAGATGCTATGCTAGCTTTCTGACACATCTGCATTATTGCTATATCAGCAATAATCTCTCAGAGCGTCCTCAATACTGCTCGGGAGGTTGTGCCAACATGTCGGCACATAAATCGCAATGAAATGTATCGTATGCACTGTTGGGATTCTCAACTGTCACTACCGTGTGTCTGAGTACTCCCATCCTCAGTATCGATGTCTTCCTTCGTAACCACGGAATCCTCATGCTGTGTTTTGTCCAGCTCAGTCGGGATTGTCGCTTTCTTATTGGTTGCATCTTCCTCACTCACATCAGACGATGTCGTGGATCCTAACGTATCATTGGCGTCCGTACGAGACGGTTGTGTCGTTGATCCGCTTGAGTCTGGTCTTCTATCAGTATCTATATTCCGCTCACGAGATATCCCACCCACTGTCTGTTCTGTTCGATCCATCTCCATTACCGAGTCGATTCGAGACATCGTTTCCGAATGTAATGAGTAAATGAGATCCGCAAGCACTCCAAACATCAATAATTGCACACCAAAGAGCACCCCAGCGGCAGCGACGACGGCTAATATTTCATGTGGGACGCGAACAGTGATCCACTCGATAATAACATACGCTGCAACCCCAAGTCCTGCGAGTGTTGAGAGCGCGCCGACACTCCCGAAATAAAACAGCGGATTGTTTGTCTTCGCCTGTCGGAATAACTCAAGAAAGATGATACCGCCATCGCGAACCGGTCGAAGATTTGTATCGGATCCTGACGGGCGTGGATAGTAGGTAATCGGAACAACAGCTGTCGGGATATTGCGTCGGGCGCACTCAACTGCCATTTCAGTCTCAATCCCAAATCCATCAGCGGTGAGTGTCATCTCGCGAAATGATGCACGCGTAAACGCCCGATATCCAGAGAGGACATCCCGAATTTGATCACCGTGGACAGCACGAAATCCTCGGTTAATAATCGAATTTCCAACTTGATTGAATCGTGTCATCGCCCCCTCACGCAAATCAGCGAATCGATCACCAACAACATGTGCGGCACTGCCATCGAAGAGCGGTTCAAGCATCGCCTCCGCATCATCAGCATGATACGTTGCATCACCATCAAGCATCAAGACGTATGTTCGATCAATATGTCGCTCGACGGCCTCACGGACGGCTTGTCCCTTTCCTGTGCCAGATTGTGTGACGACTCGAGCCCCATGATTGGCTGCGACGCGTTCGGTTCCATCTGTTGAGTCCCCATCGATGACGAGAATATCATCGAATCCTGCCTCTTGGAAGTCATCAACTACCTGACCGACTGTCTCAGCCTCATTGTACGTTGGCACAAGGACGGTGACGTCGTCGAACGATGCCATCGCTCACAATCATCGGGCATACCTGAAAGTGGTTCCGGAGCAGATATCCCAACTAATTAGCAATTATATATGTTCCATATTTGTGACCGTATGGTAGACCCCTTGAGAATCCTCAAACGGTCTCAGCAACCGTACTTTCGACAACCTGAATCATCTGGACGAATTGCTGACCACACAGACCTCATTGATAGGGGGTCGTCCTCGAGGCTGGTAATGTCAGCGAGTCATCAATACCTGTGTAAGCAGGTTATCTGTCTCTCGTAGCGGCATTTACTATGTGGATTCATGTGTCTGATTAAGCCTATCACTCTGACATCATTGCTATAGGATCGAGCAAGTTCGGTCATAATCTTGTTGCCTAACCAAAGACACCGGGGCGCTGGACTTCAAGCTCGATGAGGCGGGCTATTGATAGCCGCATATCGGATGTTCACAGACTCAATACTCCGGTCAGCCCAGAAATAGAAATATCGGTTTAGTCCTCTCA
>ERZ1034501.3-NODE-3-length-45208-cov-11.278365_pt1 | contig 45208 bp, 45 predicted proteins | sample MGYA00520656_ERZ1034501 | MGnify/ENA primary metagenome ERZ1034501 (study PRJEB33760, sample SAMEA4777692) | hypersaline lake metagenome | biome: hypersaline environment; feature: brines | place: Spain | collected 2014-08 | depth 0 m ... | reverse complement strand
TTATCGACACATCATGGGAGTAGTATAAAAGACTCATGTGTTTGTAGTGACACCCATGCCCGCCGTGAACGGTGGGATTCTCTCGCTGATTAAAGATAATTGACCGCACAGTTGACATCCTCCTCCGCGTGTAGTACTCCATGAAACATTTTGAACCATCGGTCCTATGCAACGGTATCAGCAGCTGCTCTATGACAATATTTTGAATTGAACTCCTCAATAAGTTCTCAGGAGCACTAAAGGCCGTGGTATTGCGCCTGCTCAGCATATAATCGAATGATATGTTATTTTTGTGATCTGATCTATCGCCGGATATGAAAGCCATCAATTCCTTCAGGCTCTGTATATGACACAGAGACATCAGAAACACTTGCATCAGGGCTTCCAGTGTGACACCACTCAATAAGAGAATCAACTGCAGACTCAGGTCCTTCAAAGACTGCTTCAACACGACCATCATCAAGATTTCGCACCCACCCTCTGACGCCGCGTTCACGAGCCGCATCGCGAGTAGATGCACGATAAAAGACTCCTTGGACAGTTCCAGAGACAAACACATGTGCCCGTGTTCGAGTTTCGCTCATGATATGAATACACTGTGAGCAACCAGATTATTCTGTCGCTCAACTGGGTTATAAATAGTCAAAGTAACTGCCTGTATACATATGTCTGACCCGAATAGTCACCGTGGAAGCGTGGGTTGAATAACTGATAGGCTAATGAATAATTAATATGGGTTTATTTGGAACTGCCGGGATCCGTGGTGATGTAACAACGACGGTCACACCATCATTGGCACTAGAGATTGGGCGCGCGCTTGGGGTAGATGCTGCAGCGGAGGATGCTGAGGTCGTTATCGGGCGTGATGGGCGGACGAGTGGACCAGGACTTGCTGCTGCTGTTGAGTCTGGGGTGCTCGCGGCTGGCGTCGATGTGACCCGTGTGGGTGTTGTTCCAACACCAGCGTTGGCATACGCCTCAAAAGGACAATATGGGGTAATGCTCACCGCATCACATAATCCACCAGCCGATAACGGAATCAAGCTTTTTAGACAGGGAACAGAATACACTCGAGATCGTGAAAAAATAATCGAGTCACGTGTGACTGCTGAGAACACGCCAGTTTCATGGCAGACATGGGGAACAACCGCTCATGCAGAGATCATCTCAGGATATCGGGATACGGTGCTGACATATGCAAATAGGTACGGGAAGACACCAGCAGAGCTTACAATAGCTGTAGACTGTGGAAACGGTGTTGGAGCACTTGCAACACCGCCGATTCTTGATCGAATGGGCGCAGAGGTAGTGACGCTCAATGGCGCTATTGATGGGCACTTTCCAGGACGAGAGTCAAAGCCAACGGCAGAATCACTCACAGACCTCCGGACAATCGTAGAGAATGGACAGTTTGATTTTGGTATTGGGCATGATGGTGATGCCGATCGTCTTGTTATCGTTGATCGAGATGGGGCAGTTGTACACGAAGATACTGTTCTTGCAATCCTTGCAGCACATCTCGTTAATGTAAGCGATGTGGCAGATCCAGTGGTCGTCACGACCCCGAACGCCTCAGCCCGAATCGACGAACATGTTCAGGCAGCAGATGGTCGAATTGAGCGCGTTCAGTTAGGATCATTACATGAAGGCATCAGAGATGCTGAAATAGCAGGTGGAGATGTTGTCTTCGCGGGTGAGCCATGGAAGCATTCACACCCAGCGCTCGGCGGATGGATTGACGCTATTGCTTCTGCAGCGGTATTGACGCGGCTCATTGCAGAAGATGGACTTCCAACACTTCGAGGACCGATTCGTGAACGTCCATATCGCAAGGAAAGCCTCGAATGTCCTGATGAAAAGAAATCAGCGGTGATGGAATATCTAAAACAGACAGCAGCCGAGGAGTTCCCTGATGCAGAAATTGAAACAGAGCACGGCATCCGCGCTACGTTTCCAGACAATGCGTGGACGCTTATCCGACCGTCAGGAACGGAGCCATACGTTCGCGTGTACGCTGAAGCCACGCCGGAAACGATTGACTCGCTTACCCAAAATGCAATAACAACCGTATCAGCTGCGGTTAATGCAGTGGATACGACTGATACTGTTGATAGTCAACCCGAATGACTGTTGAAAGTGAACTGAGACATCTCGTATCCACCTTCTATACCGGTGAGAACTCAAAGCTACTATTCAGAATGAAGGTATTAGTAGGTTGATGATTGTCACTGATATGTTTAAGATAACTGTTGATTATCGTATGAATCCATACAATCAAAATGATCTCCGGATAGCTAGCTAATTGAATGGAAAAGCATCACATTGATGTTCTGACATATTACTGCGCGATAAGAAAAATAGGGAATATAATCGGATATATGATTAATTAGGCGAGGTGAGTGCCTGATTGACATCCTCCTGGCTTGAAGACGCCGGACTGCCACGGTACCGCACCGCTGAGTTGGGGATTTCAGGTGCAGTTTCACAAACTGCCAAGCTCACACACCGTGCAAATTGGTATGCAACCGGGCAAGGGGCAACCTCTTCAGAGTGCCACATCTCAGCCCTCGTACTCCTATCCTCACCCAAGAACACGTTCACATGTTATTTTTGCTACGGGAGCGGTGGTCGGTAGTCGGCACTCGGGTTCACCAGACTCGGAGTTACTTATATTGATGATTGCTTGTCGCCTGTTATTTGATTCCCTGAAGGGCATATCTTGTTTCCAGTCTCGGTGGATACTCACACGCGAACTGCCAATTTTCGGGCATGCGGCCGCACTAAGATCGTAGCCAGCGTCCCGATATATCAATACATAATACTGTCGAGGAAAAGCTCGAAAAATCCCCGTCCCCGTCCGACGGCGCGTATCCACGATGTAAACGGCGTTGGATTGCGCCTGTTCAGCCTATAACAACAAAGAGTTTTGACTGCGGACATGAGACGAACAGGTATGAGTGCTTCACAGGAGCATGACATCGTCATTGTCGGTGCAGGGACAGCCGGATGCTATGCTGCAGCGACAGCTGCTGATGCCGGACTTGATGTCATTATTCTCGAGCGAAAGACTGCTGCAGAGGCAGGTCACATTGCCTGTGGTGACGCATTAAAGGGTGCAGATAAGTTCCCTGAGGCAATCCCAAAATCACAACTTGATTCAGCGTTCACCAACACAGGTGTTGATCACGGTCGATTTGAAATCCCACAAGAGGAGACAGTGCTTGAAATCCCCGTTCCGGGTGAACTTGCTGTTATTGATCGTCTTGAATATGGTAATCGACTAATCGAAGGCGCAGAAAGGGCTGGGACAACGTTTCAGTACAATACTGTTGTACAGGATGTAGTGCAGAATGATAGTGGGACCGTTGTTGGTGTGAAAGCAACAAACGATAATCATGTCATTGAGTACAACGCTGATATTGTGATTGATGGAGCAGGTGCACTGTCTATCCTGCAAGATAAAGCTGATTTCAGTAATACAACATTTGATACGAATGTCTCATACTCACAGTTTTGTTCGGCATATCGTGAGATTGTTGAGGTTGAAGAGCCTGTTGAGTGGGACGATGCATTGGTATTCAAGCCAACCGAGCGAGCGGCTGGTTATCTATGGTATTTCCCGCGGACTGAAACAACAATCAATGCTGGGCTTGGATTCCAGATGAGCGAGGAGCCAATGAATCTGGTTGATGACCTTGCACGCGATCTTAGAAAACGCTCAGAATTTAATAATGCGACTGTCAAAGATAAACTCGGTGCTTCACTCCCAACCCGTCGTCCGTACGATTCTGCTGTTGCCCCTGGATTCATCGCTGCTGGCGACGCTGCTGGGCATGTAAATCCAACGACAGGTGGTGGGATCGCCGGGGCAGCTTTTGCTGGAATGTATGCTGGACAGCAAGCAGTTACAGCTATTTCTGAGGGTGATGTGAGCGAAGCATCACTATGGGAATATAATGAGCGTGTGATGGGAGACTTCGGAACCCGGTTTGCCGGATTAGATGTATATAATGTGCTTTCAACCGCGATTGATGTTGATGACCTCATGGGACTTTTAGCATCACTTCCTGGTGAGAAATTGGCTGAAGCCCTATACTCGGGAACAACGTCGTTTAGTCCGTTGTTGATTCTCAAAACTATCAAGAACTCGTATGGTCATTGGGGGCAAATTCTGAACTTTTATCGAACAAAGAATCTTGCGGATGATCTCATGGGGCAGTATGAGCGATACCCAAGTCGTCCGGAGGCGCTTGATAGCTGGAAATCCGCACGTGATGATGTAATGGACCAGATATACGATGTGACAGGAGCCGATGTGAAGTATTGAATTAATGATAAAAATATGAAGACGTCAAATAACCAGAGATAGTCTATTCATAAAATTTAGTATATCGATATAAATACGTCGCTTTAGACTACCAGAGCAGAGTTATCACGCAGTTTCAAGAGAACGTTATCCTTCGACCTCGACCGTCTCCTCAATTTTCATCTCATCGAGCTTTCCGACAATATGATTAAGTTTTTCATCGAGTTCATCAACAAACTCATGAGTCTGCTCAGTCGTAATTGCACCTTGACTAGACGGTTCTATGAGACTTTCTTCTTCAAGAACACGCAGAGAATATCGAACCTTATGATGTGGATAGCCGGTTTCGTTCGACATCTTAACGATGCCGATGGGCTCGCTGTCGATAACCATCCTAAGAACCTGCAAGTGACGTTCCAGCATATCTACTTCTTTTTCAAGTCTATCTATCATGTCACCTGTTAACTCGTCTGGACGAGATTTAAGTGTTGTCCTCCAGGTGGTTATACGAACAATATCTCTCTATATGTGTCGTATATATCTTAACTGTGTGGATTTCCTCCAGATAAAAACCGATGACTGTGTTATCTCTATTTGACACCCCTCGATCGGTAAAAATGGGTTTGACACTCCAAAATCAGACATTATTATACAATAGAATTACTCACGAACTGAGACGTCAGCTGGATTTAATAGAATCGTATCTGATATCTTCGTCAATCTGTAGCTCAAAAGTGCTAGCCGAAGCGGTCTCCCTGCCTTTTCTATCGAGATAGTATTGGGATTGTCTTTTGATCGTGGAAGCCACCTATGCATCAGGCGAACAGGATGTAGAAAGTACACGATAACACTGAATCGCCATGTGTCTCGACGATGAATACTAGTAACGGTAGCGTAGCATGGCCAGCATTCCATCTCAAAGCATAAATTTTCCGACCTAACAGGTTTCCGCGTGTGGGAAGCTCCGCCGTTTACCGCTGAGAGGATATCATAGCTGGACTCGCTGACGTAAATAATATTGTCGAGATGTCTATCACACTCATATCGATTATAAGATAGCGCGACCATTATTACCGAAGCTATCATATCAATGAATGTGTGTACGCTGACGTTCGCATGGCGCATGTTCACAGACGCACCACTAGTTGTTGCTGCGAATCGTGATGAATCGTATGACCGACCATCAGATCCTCCATCAATCACAAATGATACTCATCATCCAGCGATAGTAGCACCCCAGGATTGTCGTGCTGGAGGAACATGGATAGGGTATAATGCTGCTGGTCGATTCGTTGGGCTTACCAACCGGTGGACATCAGTACCGTCGCATACTGATGATAACAATGAAATGACCGATAATAACCGTCGGTCTCGAGGACAACTCGTCACTGAGTTACTTACTGAACGTGGTCCAACTAATCCGAAAGCAGCCGTTAGGGATGCTATTAATGAACATACATATGATGGATTCAATCTTCTTATTGCTGATGTTGGCTGGAATGACGACCGTGATTCAATGGCGATGACGTTTGAGTGGGACGGCGCATTAAATATAACTCAGATTGATCCGGGGGTCCATATCGTTGTCAATGTCGGGAGAAATAACAGATATATGAACCCTGAGGATACGGATCGTGATTCAGGAGTTGTAGCAGCACAAACAAACAATGCACAGCGAATTCATAATCAGTTGAGCGAATATGCCCATACGGCAGCCACTGCCACTAAGTGGCGAAATCGGGCTGCGGATATGCTTAGTAATCATAAGTTTGGAGTTTGCATACATAATGAATCACAGTCGTTTGGGACTGTCTCTGGATCATTAATCACACTACGTGCTGATAAAAAAGGTACATATCACTACGCTGATGGTCCGCCATGTACGACGATGTTTGAACACGTTGAAAAAACTCTTCATACGGGACATAAACATAGGACACCGTGATACTGGAGGTACATCGGATCACTGGTAGGGGTAGGGTGAATCACCTCAGAATCAAGTCCCGAGGCTTCCTGGCTCACTGAGAAAACTCGCAGCAACGGACTCTCATTGAGTCCACTCAATGATGATTCTAGTCTCCACAGGCGTCACTTCGGCATGTCCCAGATCTAGTTTTGATACTTCATATGCTATTCCATTACGAATGAAGAAATGACAGTATCAACAACTGATATAGTTAGCACGCGCCAGCACTAATCGGTGTTCGCCATCCACATTCTGAGCAACTTGCCCAGTAAGTATCCGAGTCATATTCGACTACACTATTACAGGACTGACATCTAATGATATCACTCATATCTGAATTCTTGTGCGCAGTCAACCTGAGAGCTTCGATTGCTTCGTCTTAATCTGTTTACCCAATATTAGGACTGTATCTACGCTCGTTAGGTTTAACAGAGTTGCAGTGAATAAATCAATCATGAGTGTTGAGCCTGCTGAGGCAGATCTTTCAAAGGATGAACTCAAGGGACTTGAACTTATTCGAGAGACAAACGGCATTCACCAGAGCGATTTCTGGAAAGAGCTTGATATTTCATCACGAAAAGGAAGTCGAATCGCAGATCGACTCGCCACATTAGGATTTATTGAACGCGAAGAGACCGTTTACAATGGGCATAATACATATCATCTTGAGCCAGCCGCTCGCGAACTTGAGTTCTCAATGCTGATGGCAGGCGATATGCTCTCACCATTTATTGGTGAGGAGGAAGTCAACGCAAACAGTGATGCCTTCTCACAATGGTTAATGAATCTGGCGTATGATGAATAATCACTTGACAATATTGCTGGAGTGAGGAATATCAGTATTGATATTTTGAGGTATCCTATCACTGTCTCATAGTGATTGCTTCGAATAGTTTCACCGGCGGTGTCAAATGACGGGGGTTCAACAGCTCCTATTACTGACACGGATAATCACGGCGGTAAAGACTTACACTAATCACTATCAGAAAATAAATAGTTACAGTAAATCCATGGATATCACTGAAATGTGAACTGCTTCGGGGTCAGATCAAAGCCCTGGGGCACTCTGACTGCTATCTCGGTAGATTTCATTATTAACCCACTATATTAATCATTAAGCATTAAGAATCAAGAATACGAATATCAATATTGGCAGCTACGTGCTTACTCGCTGTCTGTCTCTTCAGCCGGTTCAAGATCATTATCGGCGATATAGGCTGAGATTTCATCGTTTGTTAATTCAATGAATTCTTCAGTATCACTCGCAACAGTCGCAACATCAACCCCAGCGGCGGTTAGTTCATCGTCATTTGAGATTGCAATCGTGCGAAGCGCAAGTCCAACCCCTTCGTCAAGGCTCAGTTCCTCAGTGTAATTTTCCTCAAGATGTTCTTGAAGATCACTACGATCAGCGCCAATTGAGACAGCCTTCCATTCATATGGAGTTCCAGATGGATCTGTTTCATAAAGTCGGGGAGAACCATCCTCAATACCACCGATGAGTAGTGCAACCCCGAATGGGCGCGCTCCGCCAACTTGTGTATATTGCTGAATATTATCTGTGACGTTTTTTGTCAGTGTTTCAATACCAACGGGCTCGCCGTACCGGAGACGATTAACTTGTGCCTGTCGACGGGCAAAGTCAATAAGTTGGCGAGCATCAGCAACATGACCGGCAGACGCGATGCCGACATGATCATCGGTTTTATGTATTTTCTCAACACTCGTCGGTTCCATGAGCGGCGAGCGTGAACGCTTATCAGCGGCGAGCACAATGCCGTCAGGTGTTCGAATACCAACACTTGCTGTTCCACGTTTGACCGCTTCACGTGCGTATTCGACTTGATAGAGACGACCATCAGGTGAGAAGATTGTGATTCCACGGTCGTATGCCTGCTGTTGGGCTTGTCCCTGCATAGTATCACTCGAAGTCGAGTCTCGTCGCCCCCGTGAACGTATTTATATTGCGACTGCTGTCAGCGCCAGTATCAGTGTTACCGGTGGCGTTTATATTGCCTGTTGCAATATCAACGCATACCTCGCGAATGACGGCAGGTCGAGATTCGTTCTCGAATGCGACGTTGCTCTCTTTTTTATTTCCGGTCCACGCATTAAAATACCTTTCCTCACAGGCTCGGACGGTCCCTGAAATGCCCAAAATGCGAATTCCGACGGCATAGTCATCAATCTCATCAATGCATGCAACTGCTGTGCGTGCATGGGATTCAGTACCACGGCGCGTTCGGATGATTGTCTCTCCACGACCATCTGAAAACTCGAAGTTAAACACTGCAAGGTCGGTGTGTGCACTTTGTGTATCACCATAGAGATTCTGTGCTGCATACCATAATTCACGCTGGAATGTCTCTCGATCGATACTTGCGTGTGGCCACGATTCAATCGCAACGGCCAGATAGCGCCATCGTGGGCGGAGATGTTTTGGAAGATGTTTCATGTGAATAATAATGTCAATATCAATATCAGTAAAGATGATACGACCAGATCGGTTGAGCTCATTAAAACAGGGGCAATAACCGAGTTCTCGTCATTGTTCAGCAACAAGAACACCAACCTGCTCATGTACAAATTCGACTTCGCTAATTACAAACCCAGCATCGGTCAGTGCATCAACAAGTATCCCAACCGTCGCTGGATCATCAACAGATGGATCATAAAATGATTCGTCGGGATTAGCTGCTCCAAAGAGCATCACATCGCCCAGAACGAATCGATCAGGCTCAAGCGCTGAAATAACTGTAATCGCATTACATTTCTCATCATCTGAGAGATGGTGCATCGCAAAATTTGAGGTAACAATGTCAACAGTGATATCAGAGTCAACATTTGGATCACGGAATCGACCCTCAGCGAAGCTAATATTTTCAATATTCTCTATGTCTGCCTTCATTCGTGCCTGGTCAAGCATCCCTGTGCTAATATCGCGACCAATGACACGATCTGCTGCTGATGTAAGTTCAAATGCAATTGCCCCTGTTCCAGTCCCAATATCAAGCACAGTGTCACATGATGTCGATGCAGCGTGATTGATAACCTGTTGTGCACACATGCGGTATGGCTCTGAGTCCTGTTCATCATCGTACGTTGATGCCGCCTCAGAAAATCGTTCCGCATGCTCATCAATCGTTTTTTTCATGTCGACCATATTCAACCCCTGGGGCTATGAACGACTCGGAGCGTCGGTGTCGGTTTCGCGTAATGATCTCATCCCACGCGGTGAATCCATCATAAACCCATGTCTCACCAAGGCCAATCTCAGCACCAACTGCGGCAAGTTCTTGTGGCGTGCGGAATTCAAGATGTGAATTTGGAGTGGCGCTGACAACGTATGGTGCGTCATAATGGTCAATAAGACGCTTTAATTTGTTGAGTCGCTGGATATGTTTAATCCGACGCCCACCCTCCGCTCGAATAGCAGGTCCAAGATTCAATTCGATTGCAACCTCATTCCGCACAGCAGCTTTGATCAAGACATGATTGATATCGCCGGTGCGAGATTTATTTGATCCAATAAATGGCTTGGTAAGTACGTCGACACGCGGCTGTTCAGCGGCAAATCTATTTAATACATCCGTCCCACCCCGGATAGCCACAATCGTTCGTTGGGAGCGTTCGTTTCCAAGAACTCCGCTTGCGTGTTGCGGGTCGGATCTGACAATCTCGACGCCATTAACGATGTCAGGCGTTGATAATTTTGAGTGGGTATCAGAGGATTGTAACCCAGAGGTAATTGTATCTATGTTTGATTGCTCATCCGACTCAGATCTCGGCTCTGAGTTAGGGGTCGAAGTCGTATGTGTATTTGAGTCGGTGCTGAACCCATTATCCATGGCTGTGCGAATTTGATCGAAGTCCGGCTCAGCGTCGATAGCACGGGTGATAATTCCATCATAACCGTATCGATCAGCGGTATGTGCACACCGAGTGACTGTGCTTTTGCTATCAGGATACACATAAACCGCCTCATACATAGATGTAGAAATATATTATATGTGCATGGTAATTACGTTTCTTAATATAACTGAACAAGCTTCACACACTATCTGACCGTTATCAAAGACATCATATCATAAAGTGATTGTCATTAAATAAGTTGTTGGGTTGCATCGGTAAGTGCACGCGCTGCGCTGATAACCGAACTAACGGTGACGTACTCGCGGTCAGCGTGTGCGACCGCCCCAGTGTCATCAGCAAGAACACCAGGACCGAAGACAACGACAGGTGCAGGCGAAAAATATGATGCCTCTGTCGCTGCGGTGAAACATCGTTGTTGCGCTGACTCTCCAGTTTGTTTTGTTGCATCGATGAGCGTCGTGACGAGTTTATGATCTGGGTTGGTTGCGAATGCCTCTAGAAATGGAGTGGGACGATCTGTCAGTGAAAAGTCGACGCCAACATCCTCAGAAACTGCGGTATTAACAGCGGTCGTGAGTTTATCTTGAAATGTGTCAGCCGTTTCGGGGGGAACACTTCGGCGGTCAAGAACAACACGGCAGGTCGCTGGCACTTGATTGGTTGCTGTCCCACCATCAACTGTCGTCGGAACTACTGTTGGCTTCCCTAATTGTGGATGTATGGCGTTGGGTTGATCTGTATCGTATGTCCGGATTGCTTTGAGCGCATCCTCAAGTGCTGCAATAGCGTTCACACCACTCGTTGGCGCTGCAGCGTGTGCGGCAGTGCCAGTGAGTGTCAAGGTTCCCTGAAATCTCCCTTTTGCTGCTGTGCATACATCGAGCCCGGTTGGTTCACCAACAATATACATATCAGCGTCGAGATCAAGTGCAGCAGCACCAGTAGAGAGGACCTCTTCATCCGGCGTCACAGCCAGTGTAATAGTTGCTTTCGAGGATACATCGACGCGTAGAAACGCAGCGAGCATCGCTGCTAGTGGACCTTTAGCATCGCATGCGCCCCGACCATGGATTCGAGCGGGTTCATTAGCGCTTTCAGTAGATGAATTAGCTACCATCGACTCGGCCGAACGTGACTTTTTGTCCGTTACAGTATCTCCTGAGGTCGTCGCTGCGTTTTGAGACCTAGGGTGAGTGTCTGTGTTAGATGAAACTGACCGAGACGACCGGCTTTGATCAAGTGGGATATGCGGTGAAACGGTGTCAATATGTGTATTAAATACAAGATGCGTCTCACGAGTCGATTCTGAGTTGTTCGAGTTGGCACAATCGTTTGTAGTTGAATCGCGTTTTATTCCTCGGGTCGCAATCGTATTCCCAGCCGAATCAACATGCACATCGATATCATACTGCTGAAGTGTCCCGACAAGCAGTTCACGCATTTTCTCAACACTATCATTCGATGGGCAGGCGACTGCTCGCTTAAGGAACTCAATTGGGTCAAAAGAGTGGCTATTATCGAGTGACATCGTCTTGAGATGGGCTTGGTGAGGATTCTATGGTATTGTTATGCTCCGAGGAGAGACCTGAATCAGAAGATTTTGCTTGTGGCATTGTGGGTGCTGTTGAACGTGGTGATGACTCAGTAATGACTGTAAGTTCTGTTTGGAATTCACGTTCCACTGACCCAGTGAGCGTTGTTGATTGATCAGAGGCGACAGTGACGCGAAGTGCACCACCTGGTGGTCTAACCGTTATTGGAGTGTCTGTATCAATAATTCCAATTCTACAGGCAACAGCAGCGATAGCGACTGCCCCCGTCCCACAAGAACGTGTTTCATCCTCAACACCACGTTCATATGTCCGTTGTCGAAATTGAGTAGCACCAGTCAGTTCCGCAAGTGTCACATTGACACCGGCTGGAAACGTATCGGCATGCCTGATTGGAGGTGCGATATCATTCAATGAGATGGAGTCAATATCATCAACCATCCCAACGGCATGTGGAACACCTGTGTTTACTGCGGTGATTGAAAGCGACCCAATCTGTTCATCAATAAGAGCGGTATCACGATCGGTGGTAAGTGGAACACAACGTGGTGTAAATACTGGTGTTCCCATCTCAATCGTGATAGTATCCCCTGAAAGCGTCGCATGTCGGGTGCCAGCAGGGGTTTCAATCATCATCTCTGTCGCTCCCGTTTGTTCAGCTGCCCATGCAGCCGCAACTCGAGCACCATTACCACACATTGCCGCAGTCGACCCATCCGGCTGAATAAGTGTCATGACCACTTGTATTGGTGTATGTTGCTGCTTAATTGTAAGGAATAACACACCGTCAGCACCGCGTCGATCAGTTGTCTCATGACAGACGCCTGTATCCCGACTGCAGTGGACTTTTGCAAATGCTCGACGGTTAGGAATCTCCTTAGTGTCGTCGACAATAATAAAATCATTACCAGTCCCGTGATACTTCACAGCGGTAACTAATGCCGACTCATCACTCACTGTGATTCACCACCAGGAGGTGTATCTCCTGTTGAAGATGAAGACATAGTCGACTCAGGTGCGACTGAAGAATGAGAATGTGAAACCACCGACGATAATGAAACCGAGTGCTCGTCTGAGGATGTCTCAAGTACATCTAACTCATCACGTGTCTCACGACGACGCGCGACTTTTGCTGTGCTATCATCATAGATAACCTCTGCTGGTCGTGGTCGGGCATTGTATGTGCTTGCCATCTCATATCCATATGCTCCTGCAGTCCCAATTGCAATAATATCACCACGCGTTGGCGCTGAGATTGATCGACCCTCAGCAAATATATCAGACGATTCACATATTGGACCAGCGATAGTCACCGGCATCGAGTCTGTGGTCGGTGATGCTGAGATATTCTCAATTTCGTGGTAAGCGTCATACATTGCGGGACGGAGTAGTGTCGTCATCCCGGCATCAACACCAACAACGGTTGTTTCGCGTGCGCTTTTGATAGTGTTCACACGTGTCAAGAGTACACCCGCATCAGCAACGACGTACCGACCTGGTTCAATTGCCAGCGTAGCATCAACTGTTCCAAGTGCATCTCGTGTTCTCTCAGCGACGGTGTGAATATCAAGTGGTGGATCATTTGCTCGATATGGGACGCCGAATCCCCCACCAACATCAACAAATTCGAGCGATCCAGCACACTCGGTGATTGTCCGTGTGAGGGTTCCCATTCGACGAACAAGTTCCTCGTGTGAAGAAAGGTCTTCCCCGCTGATTCCACTACCAGCGTGCGCGTGGATCCCAACAAGATCAAATTCTGTTGCCCACTGTGTAGCTAATTCACTCACACGTTCATACGGAATACCAAATTTCGCGTTCGCACCGGTGGTCACCTTCTCATGATGACCAGCACCGACATTTGGATTCACGCGAATACATAATCGACCATCGAAGCCACGTTCTTGGAGTCGCTCAACTGTATCGGCTGCACCAACAGTAATTGTTAGCTGCTTATTTTCTTGCCACCAATTAATAATTGCATCAAGATCACGTGCCGGTGGATTGACAGCAGTGTATTGAATCCGATTTCCATTGAATCCAGCAGCGAGTGCTGCTTTGACCTCACCAGCAGAGGCGCATTCGACATCAATCCCCGCATCACGAATTACTTTGAGGACTGCTTGTCCGCTGTGTGCCTTGATTGCATATCGGATTGTTGCTGCTGGAAACGCATCAAGAAGTCGAGCACAGTTTTCACGGACCCTCTGAGCATCAATTACATACAGTGGAGTTTCGAACTCTGCAGCAAGGTTACAAAGGGAATCAGTGTCCCATGCGGCAAGTCGCCTGATAGGGGCACCGCTGTCAGTATTATCCGTGGTTTGTTCTGTATCAATGGTGCTCATTCACGTAACGCCTCCTCACGGCGTGTTTGATCAAGTGTCTCAGCTTCGATATCGACTGCAACGACGGCTGGTTTGTATGCCCCTGATTCAAACAGATCGTGATCACCAAGTGAGGATTCAACATATCGGGTGAATGCACGTCGGTTTGCAGGGAGCTTTCCATAGTAGACTGTCTCATCGACAAGATCATATACGGGTATTCGAGGCGATAACAACGTGTTCTCGCCAATAATCGTATTCTCACCGACATGGAATCCAGACGTTACACGGCAGCCAGCACCAAGCGCAGCACCGGATTCAATAATTACTGGAGTATCTTCAACCGGTTCAAGAACCCCCCCAATAAGGGTATTTGCACCGAGTTTAACATTCGATCCAATCTGTGCACATGACCCAACGGTGTTACACGAGTCAATCAATGTTCCATTTCCAACATACGCACCGACGTTAACGAATGACGGTGACATCATAATACAATCTGAGCCAAGATGCGCCCCCCGGCGAATGACAGTCCCATCAGGGGTATTTCGTGTCCCCCGGTCACCAAGGTCATGCGTCTCACGAAGTGGGAGGACATCATGGTAGGTAACATCACCATACTCCCGTGGACGCGTTTCTCGTAAGCCGAAATTCAATAAAATTCCCTGTTTGACCCATTCGTTCACAACCCATCCTTCAGGACCGGCTGTATCATCTGCTGGCTCGGCTGCTCGGATGTCACCAGATTCGATCGCCGTCAAAAATTCGTCAAGTATATTATATGTAGCTGTATCAGCTGTTTCTGCGGTGAGCTCATCAGTGTTGTATTGCTGCCAGAGATTATGGATATTAGATTCGATGCTCATTATGAATCCTCATTATATTCAGTAGTATCAGTGCCAGCATCTAAGACAGCATCGAAGTCATACTCCCCTGGAGATCGTCCAGCAATCCACACCGCTGCATCCAACGCACCAGCTGCAAAGATACCTCGTGAGCCAGCCCGGTGCGTAAGTTCAAGAACCTCATCGCCACCAGCCATGAGCACCTCATGCTTACCAGCGATATCACCAGCACGACGTGCATGAACACCAATCTCCGATTCGTGACGCGGTGCGTCGCCAACACGACCGTGAACGTGCGTCGAGGATTCCGAGTTATTTTGTGCAGATTCAATATCATCAAGTATCGTCACTGCTGTACCTGATGGCGCGTCACGCTTTCCATTGTGGTGTGTTTCAGTCACTTCAATATCGTATGATGGAAGCGTTGAGACAACTTCGCTAACAGCCCGGCGAAGTGCTGCAATGCCACGTGAGAAATTTGAAGCCTTGAGGATAGGGGTCGTCTCAGCAAATGAGGAAATCATTGAGCGTTGAGCATCATCATATCCGGTTGTTCCTACAATGGCTGCAACATCCACATTCGCCGTATCAACAGCATCAAGATATTCAATACTTGCATCTGGGGTAGTGAAATCAACTAAGACATCTATGTCGTGTGTCTCAAGTGACCCTTCGAGTCCTGTTTCAGACGGTTCACCACTTACAGGAATAATTGCATCTGGTGCATCAACTGAGTCGGGTTTCGGGGCAGGGACTGAATCAGGGGTTTGTGTTATTGCAAGCACAAACTCAATGGCAGTTTTCTCATTTGCCATCGATCGAAGTTCAGTGCCCATTCGACCACTTGCACCGGTGATTGCAAGTCGAACCCCGGGCTGTGTAGACGAGTTTGAAACGGTCGTATTGGTAGAATCCTTATCTGAATTTGTTTCGGTATTAGACATCGATATAATTAGATGACCTCCGTCTGCCCAGCTAGTGCCATTTCACGATCAGCATCGAGATCGTCAAGAATTGATTCAAGTCTTTTGCGGTGTTTGTCTGATAAATCAGTTAATGGAGGGCGGAGTGTGCCAGGACCATAGTCCCGATATTCCATTGCGGCTTTCACCGGAATCGGATTTGTTTCAACAAAGAGATGCTCGAAGAGTGGAGCCAACTGATAGTGCAGATTTCGTGCACGGTCATAATCGCCACTAACCGCTGCACCAACCATCGCAGTTGTCTGAGCAGGTTCAATATTTGCCCCGACGGAAATAACACCACTTCCACCGAGTCCGCAGATTGGAAGTGTGAGAATATCATCACCGGACAGAACAGAAAAAGCCTCAGACCGGGTCTGCTCAACCACAGAGGATATTTGCCCAACATCCCCGCTTGCAGCCTTATAACCGACAATATTCCTATGTGAGGCAAGTGTAGCGACAGTCTCCGGTTCAATGTTTGTTCCTGTCCGTCCGGGAACATTATATACGATCTGTGGGATGTCAATCGCATCGGCGATGGTTCGGTAATGATCTTTGAGTCCGGCTTGTTCTGGAATATTATAATATGGCGAGATTAACAATAGTGCATCAGCACCGGCATCAGCGGCACGTTCTGAGAGATTGAGTGCTTCACGCGTTGAGTTTGAGCCTGATCCAGCAATGACAGGCACATCATTAACGGAATCAATGACTGTTTCAATCACATCAATATGCTCATCATGGGTTAGGGTTGCACTTTCACCTGTTGACCCGGCTGGAACGAGTCCAGAGACACCTGCTGTCTCAAGCCGTTGTGCATTTTGGGCAAGTATGTCGTGGTCGATACGTCCGTCTGGTGTAAATGGCGTTGTCATCGCAGGAAACACGCCAGTAAGATCAATATCTGTCATATGTTGTATGTCAGTGTGTGTATGTTGATTATCTGTCGGAGACAATACTGTCTTGTATGATATGGTCTCAGTATGAGGTCATAATAATGACGTTGACGTGTGGTGTCGTATCAGCATGCTCAACGTGAGATACACATCAAAATGCGTATCAATAAAATCGCCAAGGACAGAGGCGCTATGTCTGCCCAAGACTAGAAAATATGAGTGTGTGAGTACGCTTGCGCTTGTGCTTACGATTGCGATTACGGTTACAGCTGCGATTGCGTGTATGCAGGGTATAACGGATGCATATATTCAGAATAGAGGGTGCGTATAGTGGGCGTAATGTCCATTGCTCGGTGTTGATTTGATGAACGCACCGGTACTGTGGATTGGATATACTGCCACGGATCACGTGTTGACGACAGTGTGTCAGTGGTGATACCGTGATATATGTCACAATTGATGAGATAATTATGGATAAATAAATACATTTCGTCATCGTGTGAGCATGAAATATAGTTGTCATAATGAATTATTTTCAAGAGTAAACAGAAACCCTGAATCACTTGCTGTGAGTATCTGTAGAGTGGTCAGTGTAAGATTAATCAACTCCTTGGACGCTTGTAAATAGATCCTATTGACATATGTATGACCGTAGATTAATCTATGAGCCGCATCCAACGTGTGTATGACCGAAATTCACCCCGGACAACGCGTTGCAGTGCTTGCAGATGCACAGAATCTCTATCATACCGCACAGAGTCTGTATTCACAAAAGATCGACTACGGATCGTTATTGAAGAAAGGTGTATCAGGGCGAGAACTCACGCGCGCCATTGCATACGTTATCCAAGCAGACGCGCCAGAGGAGGAGACATTCTTTGAGGCGCTTGTCGATATTGGGTTTGAGCCAAAAATTAAGCAGATTAAGACGTTCGGTGATGGTACTAAAAAGGCTGATTGGGATGTTGGAATGAGTCTCGATGCGGTGACACTTGCTAATCATGTTGATACAGTTGTTCTTTGTACCGGAGATGGTGATTTCTCACGGCTTTGTTCACACCTAAGACACGAAGGCGTCCGAGTTGAGGTGATGTCATTTCGTGAATCGACTGCAGATGAATTGGTTGATGCGGCTGATACCTTTATTGACCTTTCAGCACGACAAGAGACGTTTCTTTTGTGAGCACAAGAGATGAAACGGTGATTGATACTCTTTCAGAGTTGCGAACCGTTACAAATTATTAATTTGAGAGAGTATCATAGAACGATTCACACACCTCAGTAGCTTTTAAGAAAGATGTCTAAAAATAAAAGACGTTGCTGCTATTCAAAAGCAGCAATAGCAGTCCTCTCAACTGGTATCAGAAAGCCATGCCAACTGTTCTATGACACCCTCGACCGCATCGAAAAACACAGCAAGGACTTCAGCTGAAGCAGTCAACGCTGGACGAGGCGTACAACCGCCGGAGTGGTGTCGAACGAACCAATGAATCAGTCAAGGGCTGCGACCTCGGGTATACGCACGCCCAAGGCTGCGTCCATGCACAAGCGCAGGTGTTCCTCGCGTTGTGTCTGCGCCTCGTCGTCGCAATCACCAACTACGAACAAGAAGACAATCCGGGGAGTACCGTGATCACGGTGTGAAACCTCTTCTATGAACCCTCTAATCTAGTGAATTACCCTGAGATCGCACTATAATGCACCTCTTGGATGTAGATGTAATTAATGCGAGCCCAAATAAGCGAATCAGAGACCAAGTGCGCGAATAAGCGGTACACCACTTAGTAAAGCTCCAATAAGATAGCCTCCAATTGCACCACCATTCAAGAGTGGTAATCCAGCATGTGCTCGACCCTTCACAACAAGCCACATGAGGACAAATAATCCAATAAATGTCCCGATCATTGCTGTGAGCGCTGGAAGGGTCATTGCTGGAATACCGAAAATACCAAGTGAAGGAGTCAGTTCACCTGGAAGGAAAAACGCTGCACTCGCGACGAGGACAGTTGGCATTACCGCATCACCAAGTCCAATAAAAAATGCGTCTCGAATATGACTATCATCCGTAGAAGTCTCATCAATACTGCTAGGTGTCTCAGCATCGTGCTCGGCTAATTCATTAGCATGAGTGTGTGTTTCATTATCGCTCACAGAAACATTGGTGTTGTCGTCTGTTGCGACTGGTGAAACATCCTCACGGAGTGAGTATGAGAGTGTTGTTGGGATGACTAAGATAACAGGAAGATTGAGATCCATTACACCAGCCGCAAGATCAAGCATATGCTCAGTGCCATACACACTAATTGCATCATAGACTGCAAGAATGCTCAATAAAACAAGCGCTGGGAGGAGTCCAAAACTAATTCCAAATAATCCTGCTGCACCTGCGCCCATCAACACACCTGCAGCATCAATAATATACCACTCAGGATAAATAATCAAAAGTACCGCAAGTCCAACAGCAGGGATAGCTGCCAGCAATGGTGAGAAGAATACCGAAAAAACATACCATGCGAGCGAACCGGCTGCGAGGGTAATGAATCCCTTGACGAGCCACTGAAGTTCATATTTAAACGCAGCAAGCATTACTGCTGTTGCAACAAGGATTGCTCCGATATAGAGAAGACTGTTTGTTGGGTTTGTTGGATCTTCGACTGTTTGATATCCCTGCTCGTAAAATGTTGGAACAAGTGCGAGTGCACCGAGTTGAACAAGAAAAAAGAGCACCGCGGTAAATCCGATACCGAAGGCGACGCGTCTATGCATGTGGTTATTTTTCGGTCATAATGTATGCTAGTTGTGTTTCGTAGTTTGATGAGACAGAGCTGATATTATTTCCGTGTCATTTAGCATATATTTTTTCTCCAAGTATAGCTGCTGGGGAGCAAGTTTCGACTGGAGTAATTGCTATATACGGCTGGGAAGTCGGACCAAAAACATCAACAACGCGACCAACGGTTGAAAGCGATTCATCAATTGCATGCGCACCGATTGACGGGGGCGATTTCATATTGCTATCACATCGGGCAATTAAGAGATGTTGGACGTGCTGTGTTACGATGCCAAGACGTTGCATTGATGTATCACTCTCGGAGAAGATGTATGTAAGCAGCGACTGCTTGAACGAGATCATTTTTACTCGAATCATCGGCACCTTTGACGATGACACGTCCACTTGTTCCCCACTCACGAGGATGTGCAACATCATGTTCGATAACAGCATCATACCCAATCTGTTGAACAGCTTCTGCGATCTCATCAACCTCCGGATCCTCGATAGCATCCTGAAGTGAAACCCGACGCCCATCCGATCGCGTAATTGACGCGTCAAGATAGCGTGGCCAGACGATGTTCTCAACAGCCATGAACGAAGGACTACAGTGTGGCTATAATATACTGTCGACTGACGAATATCGATTGGGATCATTAATCGTGTCGAAACTGGGTGTCGATAGCCTGTACATCTTTGAGGAGCCCGATACGACGTTCACGCCAACATGAACACGGCAGAAAGCATCCAGTTTAATCTAAGTGGAAATGGACCCAATCCAAGACTGGTTTAAGTGAGTCTATAATTTTCGGTCGCTTAATATGCTCTGAAATATTCTTGTATATACTTGCCTGGGACTTTCCGGTCTCGGACAGAACCATGAGCAGCAGACCGTGATCCCATAGTCCCAATTCAATCTCGGTGTACAGGACTGCATGTCACTGCGTTCATAGACTATCGAATATCATATCGGCGGTATTGTTGGCGTTTAGCTCCAGTGAGACTCGTTACATTCTGTGTCAACCGCCGACGTGAGTGTTCGTTCCAGTTTCCTGATGAGTATGGTGATAAAAATACACAAGAGCGTCTCCAGTGTCAGACTGTACTGGGTCGAAGCAGACGCGTTGATAGCGATCATTCTCAATAAGATTCACCATGAGTCCGGCATCATGCGCTGAGACGGAATCATATGCGTCATCACAGACTGGACACTGATTCGGAACGTCGTCTGGGACGCGCATCACGTAATCCTATATTAGTATTCAGGTAATTATATTATTCGACCTGAGTCTGGTTTTGACCAGTCATTCCAAGTTGAGTTCTGGATTCCACACTGAACGGGATCTCGTTATTCATACGACTTTTATTGGTGTCTTTGAGTTGGTAAATAGTACAAACATCGTGATGTGAGAACATGTAAGAAGTTGTGTTAGCGTCGAACCGACATGTTACCGGAAGATAACGAGGGGATAAATAAGATATGTGTATGTGAACGACCAGTACTAATGATTAATATCAACGTCAGGAGTATGGTCGGTATCACTCTCCATGTCTGTCTGTACGTCGGATTCTGATGAAGAAGCAGTCTCTATGGTCTCATCAGCAGAATCAATATCGGTCGAAAACTCAACAGATGCACCGAGTATTTCGGCGAGAGATGTCGTTGCCTGTCTCAGTTCTTCGATTTGTTGTTGCTGCTGCTCTAGCTGTGAGATGACGTTCTCAACTGATGATTCAAGTGTTTTGAGATCTGATCGGAGCCCTGGTGGAACGTCCTCTGTTAATCGAGCAATAGTTTCGCGCATATCAGCAACGGTGTCTGCTGAAGCGAGGTCATATTCACCAGGATTTGTGAGCATCTGTCGGTGGGAGATAATAGCCTCAGAAACGCTTTCACTCCCGTCCGGAAGTCGAATCGATAATGGTTCTGCTGTCGAGTCGCTTGTATCAACAACGGTATTTATTTGATTGCGATCTGTGCGCTCGGTTTCATCGGCTGATGTAGCAGTATGACTTGAGTCCATACCTGGCGAATTTCGTGCGTGTCCTAATAAACTCTCGTCAGACAATAATAAAATATCCTATATTATTGACAAGCAGACACGGCGAAGCCGGTGTCATATTGATAAAATATTAATAAGAACCGGGCGGATCCCTGTCGTCGGTGGGTATGGCGACGAGCAGGGCTCAGCTGGCGTTTTCCGCCCGTCAGGAGGAAGCATGATGACAAATATATATCTTGTGTGCACTCACGCGCGCTGAAAATTTGAGGAACTATGATGACATTACTATCTGAACTACCCTGACCTACCACATTCAGGGCTATATAATCCCTCACTTGTTGATAATAGAGTTCTCTATTCCTGTATCATATTCAGTGCCACCAAGTATGCTCAGATGGTATGGTAATTATGTCTCTTGCAGACCGCGTCCGTGACCGTGTATCAGCGGTTGGTCAAGGATTCGACGGTGTGACTGATTTACTCACGATGCAGTGGCGTGACGTTCTATTCGCGCACTGGCGTGTCGACCCAGAAGTCGTAGAAAAACAACTACCATCAGAGGTTACTGTTGCAACACACAATGGCGATGCTTTTCTTGGTATCGTCCCCTTCGAGATGGCTGATATCAGACCTCGTGGATCGCCTATTGGTCGATCATTCCCCGAATTAAATCTGCGGACATACGTCCGTCAACCGGGGTCACAAACACGTGGTGTATATTTCTTCAATCTTGATGCGGATGACACAATCGGAGTTGAGATTGCGCGACGAGGTTTCAAACTACCGTACTATCATGCGAAGATGGAATTGACCCGTAACGCTGCTAGTGAGGGTAAGAATAAAACAATCCATATCACAAGCAAACGAACGCGAGATACTGTCGCACCAGCACGTTTTGAGGCAACTTATGGACCGGTTGACGGAGCAAATTACGTACAACCGACCACAGGGTCATTAACTGCGTTTCTCACGGAAAATTATCAATTTTATACGGATGGACGAACACTTTATCGCGGGACAATCCGTCATTCGCCCTGGAAGATAGCAGAGGGTCATATCACAATCAAAGAGAATACATTATTTACTGCAAATGGATTTGAACCACCAAGTGACGGTCCGATTGTTCATTATGCATCGGATATTGATGTAACAGCAGGGTGGATCCAGTCGATTGGTAACTCATCAAAAGAATAAGCCCCTTTCAATTTCGAATTCGCTATCTTATTTAATTACCGCGCTTGACAGTGTGGAAACATCCGTAATGATTATTATCTTATATTTTATATCGGTGTAAGCAACACTATATGATGTACTTGTACTCGCACTCACCTTGATGTTTCGAGGTCATACCGATAAGAAAAATACCGTTCATTTCGGATAAATTGTCATCATGGTGGTCAATATAGCAATGGTAATTATTCATACTGTGGCAGGTGCAATATGGGTTGGAAGTATCACATGCATGACCGTAGTAATCCTTCCAACTGCTGCAACAGGTGATATTGATGCGACTCCGCTGGAGCGGATTGTTGGACGGTTGATGGCTCTCTCTCGTAGTGGTGTGGTCTTGACGACTCTTACCGGTGGGTATCTAGCCGGGACAACATATACGACTGAATCACTGCTCAACACAGCAAATGGTAATCTTATAGTCGCAGCACTACTGATGTGGGTTATATTTGCTATATTCGTTGAAATTGGTCGTCGGAAGCTTGTGAGTGGACTTCAAGCAAAACGTGTTCGCGCACCGGTCGCTGCGTCTCGTCGGAGCTTTCAGTTAGCGACTGGAGTAAGTATCCTGCTACTCGTTGATATTGGACTACTTACAGCGAATATGATCATATAACTGTGTTTTTGCATCTTACACATATTCTAGGTGCGCTGGATAGTGCTGCTGTTGATGAATGACCGAATTCCAACTGGGTGGCGAGATATAATTAAGAGTATATACCCGTAGTAAGACGTATATTGTCAAAATTATAATTTATTCGATATTTTATTATGATAAGACAAACTGGCAATTAATGATGTCTGTGGCATCATCAGCGCTTGAAATAGCAAGACAGGTCACAAGACACGCTCGTCGTCGAGTCACAGATGAGGGGGATGCATTTTGCACGTTCCGGCTCACTCTGCATGTGGATGGTCCAAATCGGTGTTTGAATACCATAGACACAGATCACAGAATAAGAACCGATACTACTATTGACACAAGCGTGGGGACAACTCAAAATGAGACAAACGATGACAGTATTGGTGCATATACAGAGATAGAGGATCACATCGATATCGCTCTTGACACTATGCACTGTGAGTCGATGCATCTCCATCAACACGACCAGAGACTATGGCATGAATTCAATCAGAATACGATGTTTTTCTCCCCAGAAATGGTTACTCAGTCACAGGCACAGTCGATTGAAACGAGAGATGATGTCTGTGATTTATACGATAATACAGTTCTCTCAACTCCACATGCAGATACAACTGCAATGTCGGTTCCGATGCATCTCACCGCAGAATTTGGTTCAACGGTGACACAGTCATTATTGATGAACACTGTATTCACCCCAGCTATCTGTGATCAGCTTATTGCTGGCTCAACAGCTTCGATTGCCAATCGGCACGTATGGATAACTCGTCTTAATGCCGAAGTCAATGCGATTGATGCAACACGTGCGATTGCAGATGAAGTTCTTCCAATTCTCATGCGCATTCGTGATACGGTTCCAACGACTCGGTCGTCTGCTGGTTATCAAAAAACATGTCAGCGTCTCGATTTTTTGATGTCGCAGATTGATGATGCCATTACGAACAGACAAGTCGTTCTTGATCAACACCGTCGGATGCTTGGATCGACACACGGGACAGTGTCAGAGACATTGTATCAGGATTGTCCAAATACGCGACCGGTATTTCAAACACTGGCAACAATCAAGCGAATGCTTCAACGGACACAAGCAAATATTGCCAATACTGAGCAAACAGCATCATCAGATTCAATATAGATATAGTTAACAGAGGCTCAGACTGGACGATATTTATGTAGTCATATCGTATCTATAGAAAACATCCATGAGTGTGTATCGACCGCTAGTTAGCATCAATATCGTCGTATCTCAATGAATCAACTTAACCCTCGGATTCGGTTTCTATGGATTGGTCGAGCTATGGCAATTGCAGCACTACTCAGTGGGGTCACTGCTGGCGCACGGTGGTTATTTAGTCTCTCTGTATTGCCTGTTTGGGCACCAGGAGTCACATTCGTCATCATCGGGGGACTTGGAGTCATATTTGCGGTTGCTCGATATCGGATTTGGCGATATGAAATCAGAGCAGATTCGATTTATCTTGAAAGAGGCGTTCTCACACGTGTTCGAACGGTTGTTCCATTTGTTCGGATTCAACACGTCGATACTGCGCGATCTCCGGTTGAACGGTTTAGTGGCTTAGCAAGCACTGTTGTATATACTGCTGGGTCGCGGGGGGCTGATGTTGCTGTCCCAGGTCTCAGCCGGACAAACGCGAATGAGCTTCGCGAACGTCTTCGAGAGCTGGCAATCCAATCAGAAAGTGAGGACGCGGTGTAGTGATGACCCAGATACGGACACTTTCACCGGTGTCAATTCCGTATCGCATCCTCCAACGTAGCGGGAGTATAGCGTTCGCACTTATATTCGTGCTGAGTGGTCAAGGAGGTGCGCTCCCTGAACTTCCCGTAATTGGTGTTGTTGACTCGACTTTTATCGGGACGATTGCAGTCGCGATTGTACTTATCTTCGTCGGATATGAGACTGCTTATGTTAGACGATTTCAATATAAGCTGACGACTGATAGTCTTGATATCGATTCAGGGGTTCTCTCTCGACGGAATCGTGAGATACCGCTTCGTCGAATCCAGAATGTTGATATCTCTCGGAATATTATCCAACGAGGTCTCAATATTGCCGTTGTTTCATTTGAAACAGCAGGTGGTGAGTCTACGGAGGCGACCTTGCGATTTGTCTCAGCAGAGGAGGCAAAACGGCTGCAACGTGAGGTTGGACGGCGAAAGCATGATAAGAGTGATACGCGCACATCAGAGACAGTAGACTCAAGCGAAGGTGATCAAACTGGTAATAAGGATGAAACCAGCGGTGGTTCACCAGATCGCACAGTAAACGAGCTATTTGTGCTCGATGATGGTGAGTTAGCACTTGTTGGGTTCTTCTCGATTGACCTTCGAGTACCTGGATTACTTGTTGCTGGGCTTTCAACACTTGGTCCCATTTTGACGGGGCTTGTCCCAGCCGCGAGTCCGCTCAGGTCATTGCTCACAGTCATTGGCGGACCATCAGTGTTAACTGGTGGTGTTAATGCTTTGCTGGGGCTTTTACCTGTCTTAATTGGGGTTGTTGTTCTTTCCTGGCTGGTTGGTGCCGCCTCAGCCGTGACATCATATTATGGATTTCGGCTAACTGAAACGAGAGGAGAATTGCGGTATGAACGAGGACTTTTTCAGCGCTACGATGGTTCGATTCCATTTGAAAAAATCCAGACACTCACAGTCGAAGATGATCCGCTCAAGCGATACTTTGGATACGCAACACTGTATGTAGAAACAGCAGGATATGCACCTGGACAAAGTGGGAGTGGAGGTCGAGGGTCAGAGGTCGCAGTCCCGCTTGCACAGCGGGATCGAATAGATGAATTAATCAAGCGAATCGAGCCCGTTGACACAATTGAGTTACGGCGTCCACCAAAGCGTGCGCGACGACGATATCTTGTGCGTGCCGGACTCATTGTTGGTGCTGTTATTATTGGATTATATACAATTAGTACTGTCATGTCAATTACGTTCCCGTGGTGGGTTGCGATTGGCTTGCTTCCGGTTGGAGGGATTATCGCCATTGCGTTGTGGCGTCATCGAGGTCATTGGATCAGTGAAGACTACTTTGTCACACGAAATGGCGTATTCACACGAGAGACTCGGATTGTGCCGTTATATCGGATACAGACTGTTATTGATACACGAACTGTATTTCAGCGACGACTTGGATTGGCAACGATTATAGCTGATACTGCTGGGTCACGGTCGCTTGGTGGAAGTGACGCGCAGGCGGTCGATATCAGTGCTCAGCGTGCGACGACACTTCGGACAGAACTCGAAACGCGTCTTCAGCGGGCAATCCATGTTCGAAAGGATCGGCTTGGATCAATGTCTACCACAGGTGTATCATCGTCAAAATCATCGTCAGATACAGTCGCGAATAATAAAGACACGATAGTCACGACTGAGAGTGACAATGATGGGTCAAAAAGCCAGGTGACTGATACAGATGATAATTCAACTACGCACGATAATGATCAGCCAGCAGATAATCATAATCACAACGATAATTATGGTGGCGATGACGACGGCACTGAAGAGACACGGAGAAGTGAGAATGAAACCAACGATATCAGTAATCCTGAGAGTGGGTCTACTGAAGAGTCAGAATAGTTTGTACTGATCGGAAGCCATCCCGATATTATCATCACATTTACTAGACGAGTTCATGAGCAATCGAGTGAATTCACCAATCGGTGCCATCGTCTCAGATGAAAGAAACAACGGCATCGATACGTGTTCAATCATGAGGACAGAGTGTTTTAATTAATCGAACAGGCTGTGCGTGTCAAAGCAGTACCCTAATTGTGGTTCAACAAATGGAGTCGTGTGTTCCACGAGGAATATTATGATGAAGAAGAGGAATTGCGCATGCGAGCAGTTTCAATTTCCTGTGTGAACATTTCGGCTGTTTCAGTGATTGACTCAAAATCTCCGGCAGCAATCGCATCCGTATTCATAAGTGCACCGCCAGCCCCGACAACTGCTGCACCAGCCTCAATATAGTCTGCAACATTGTCAATATTGATTCCTCCTGTCGGCATCAACGGAAGATGTGGAAGTGGTCCAGCAATGCTTGAAAGATGTGTTGGTCCAACTGTCGCCGCTGGGAATACCTTCAGAAGGTCCGCACCAGCCTCGTATGCATTAAGCGCCTCTGTCGGGGAGAGGATACCCGGCGCAACGAGCGTGCCATGTCGATTGCATATTTCGAGAATATCAGGATCAAAAGTTGGTCCAACAATGAATTCAGCACCGCTTGTTATCATCTCTTGAGCTGTCGGCGAATCAAGTACAGTGCCAGCCCCAACAATGACCTCTGAATCGCGAAACGATGCACGGACCTCACTGATAAGGGCAGCTGCATTAGCGTTGTCAGCAGTTATTTCATATGCAGTCACACCACCGTCATGAAGCGCTGTTGCAACGTCAATAATCGTATCCGCATCCGCACCTCGCATAACAGCAACGACACCACTGTCTATCAGTTGATCGAAGACGCTCGATATATTAGTAGTCATCTCGTGCAATCAATATTGATGTCGGGGATGTACTGAATGTTGTCCCAACTTAATCATACATCGATTTCTCGATCGCTAACATGAGTTGATATCGATATCAATCAGTCTGTGGGACGGCTCTTGTGCCAGCAAGGAACGCGATGATCGCAATCACCGTGACAACACCGAGGTTGCCCAGTGGGGCTGTTGTTGCCTCTAGATATGTCACTGATCGAATGCCTCGAGCGATATATGTGAGTGGGGATAGACCTAATACAGGGCGAAACCAGACCGGAAGGAGCGATGGGGTGACAAATGTCTCAGAAAGGAATAATAATGGAAGTGCAATAGCGTTCGACGCAGCAATGACCCCATCTTGAGAACCTGCAACACGACCAATAATTGCACCGACTCCACAAAACAATACAACACCAAGAATAATAAATGGAATAATGAATAATGTTGTAAGATTCAGTGGAAGTGTCGTATTGGTCACAAGCACGGATAAAATTAGTAGTAATCCGGCGGCGATACCGATAACAACCACATTGACAAGTGATTGTGCAAGAAGCCATTCACCACGTGATAATGGTGTTGTTGCAAGTTTCTCAAATCGGCTTCCACTGCGATATCGAGCAACAGTACTGCCAACACGAGATAGTGGCGTGAATAGCACGACAACGGAGAGATACCCGGCAATATAATATGCTCGGGGCTCAGCAAAAAGACCACCACCTGTCGGTTGTGTTTGCACCAGTGCACCGAATATAACGACGATGATTGCTGGAAAGAAGAAGGTGAAAAATACTGCTGTCCGTCGGCGAAGAAACGCATGCCACGCAGCTGTAAATTCAGCACGAATACGACTATGACGGGTCATTGATCTGACTCCTCTGTGGTTGTTGTAATAGCAGTCTGTGACATAACATTTCCACCAGTATTGACATCGTCAATACGGGGAGCAGTATCCTCATTTGAGTTTGATGTCTTAGTGGTTCTACTCGGGTTGAGTGTCTCACCAGCCAATGCAAGATAAACATCCTCAAGATCAGGCTGCTTCCACGTGAGCGATTCAACAGTCACGGTGGTCATATCAACTGCATCGATAATATCACCGATATCACGGGGACCAACCGATTTGACGACTGTACGAGTGCCTGATACACTGGTTTGAATGTCAAATGACAGTGATGAAAATGCTGTTGAATCAAGCGCAGTTTCGGTCTCAATGATAAGTTTGTTTTCTCCAGCATGGGTGTCAATAAGCGATTGTGGGTCACCGATAGTCAGCAATTGACCGTCATTCAAAAACCCAACACGGTCGGCAAGTCGCTCAACTTCCGTCATTGAATGACTTGTGAGGAAGACAGTCGTCCCACCAGCGGCGAGTGTTTCAAGAAGTGACCAGAGGGAGCGACGACCCGCAGGGTCAATGCCAGTCGTCGGTTCGTCCAAGAATAAAACTGCAGGATCATTAATCAATGCGATTGCAACACAAACACGGCGTTGCTGTCCCCCTGAAAGTGTTTCATACCATTGTGTTGTTGAGTCACCACTGAGACCGACATCATCGAGAACCGTTGCAGGATCACGGGTATCGTCATATAGTCCTGCATAGTATTCAATGAGTTCGTGTGCTGTCAATCGACCGGGGGGTGTGAATGATTGTGGGAGTACACCGACTTGTGATTTATCAAGCTTCGTTGGGGTGACTCCACGAATTGATAATTGCCCTCTGACAGTTGTTGTTCCGGTCAGCGCGCGAACAAGCGTTGTCTTTCCAGCGCCATTCGGTCCGACCAATCCAAACATCTCTCCTGCGTCGACTGAAAGTGAAACACCATCAAGTGCTCTTACGTCGCCATATGATTTATACACGTTCTCGGCGACGAGTGCCGCTGTCATGTATATCTATATACAGCATGATATAGTAAACAATTCGAATCACATGAGTTCCAACATGCTGATATCAACTTGATTTGGATTATCTCAGATCGATAATCGGTCTCTTAAGATACTGATAGTGACTATATTATCTATTACAACCACGATAGGTGTAATTGAGAGCCAAGCTTATCCGAACTCCGCCCTAATATTATATATGGATATCATTGTTGTGACGGGTCAAGGAGCGCAACTCCCGATTCAGGCTGGGATTGGTCTAGGCACGTCCCTTGTCGGGTTGCTTGGATTATTCCTTGCAATCGTCACTGTTTATCAAATGGTTGAGATTGTTGATGCATATGAGAAAGAAGCATTAACTGTCTTTGGTGAGTTCCGTCACCTGCTCGAACCGGGGATCAGCTTTATTCCACCGTTCGTCTCGCGAACATACGCGTTTGACATGCGAACGCAGACATTGGATGTCCCCCGACAAGAAGCTATCACGCGGGACAATTCACCAGTCACTGCTGACGCTGTCGTATACATCAAGGTTATGGACGCTAAGAAAGCTTTCCTCGAAGTTGATGATTATAAAAAGGCTGTCTCGAATCTCGCACAGACAACCCTTCGAGCGGTGCTTGGTGATATGGAACTTGATGATACGCTGAATAAGCGGCAAGAAATAAACTCGAAAATTCGCGAGGAGCTTGATGAACCGACAGATGAATGGGGGATTCGCGTTGAATCCGTCGAAGTAAGGGAAGTTAATCCTTCGAAAGAAGTCCAGCAGGCAATGGAACAACAGACCTCTGCAGAGCGTCGGCGTCGTGCCATGATTCTGGAGGCGCAAGGAGAACGCCGATCGGCGGTTGAGCAGGCAGAGGGTGAAAAGCAATCGAATATTGTCCGTGCACAGGGTGAAAAGCAAAGTCAGATTCTTGAAGCACAAGGAGATGCTATATCAACGGTGCTACGGGCGAAGTCCTCAGAATCGATGGGTGAGCGTGCTGTGATCGAACGTGGAATGGAGACGCTTGAGTCAATTGGTGAGGGTGAATCAACGACATTTGTTCTTCCACAGGAACTAACCAGTCTACTCGGTCGGTATGGTCGGCAACTAACCAATTCAGACGTACAAGAGGAAGCCGGTCTTGAAAGTCTTGATTTCGATGATGAGACGCGTGAGCTTCTTGGACTCGATGACATTGAGAGGATTCTTGGACAAATTGATGAGGCTGCAGAAATGGATCTCGAAGAACTTGAACAAGAAGCCGAAGCAATCAAAGCAGGAGAGACAAATGATATCAAGGATGCAGATCAGATCACTGCTGAAAAAACCGAAGAAATGCAAGACGGCGAAACCGAGCGCGCTGTTGAGACCGAGCGTGAGTGAATAAAAAGCCGGGAAAACCGGTAATTAGATACTTGACGTGATGTACTTATCTTTACCACATCTTGAAACTGAGAAATACAACAGGTTTCTTTACCTCTCACCGCATTTTACCCGGCAAAATAGATCGTGCAGTAATTCAGTCTGTCAGTAAATCATAAATTAATTGAAACTCGTATAGATGGGAAATCGCAATATCGACGAAAATAAGCGAGCGACACTGCGACGGTTCGCGACGATTGGTGCTGCGTCACCACTTGCAGTACTCGGTGGAGGAGAGACGACAACAGATAATACAGGCGCAGAAAGAACACAGGATCATGAACAGACTGGATCAGATAACCGCAATGAGGTTCGTAAGGCAATTGTTGGATATGTTAGCTCAACGCCTGGGGTGCATTTCTCAAAAATTCGCGATGAATTAAAACTCGGGACTGGTGAGACACAACATCATCTCCGTCGGCTTGTTGATGATGGAAGACTCACAATTCACCGCGATGGCGATTACAAGCGATTCTATCTCAGCGGACGGTTTAACACATTTGAACAGGTTGCACTCGGATTTCTTCGCCGAACGACCCCACGGGGTATATTGATTGAGCTGTTAAAAGATCCAACAGCAACTGGTGCTGACCTTGCCACAGTTCTTGATGTCTCACAGGCGACGGTGAGCACATACAGTTCAAAGCTTGATGATGCTGGGCTCATATCCCGTACTGACGATTATACAATTAAAGAACCCGAGATAATTCTCACGTTGATACTCAGACATGCAGATTCACTCGGACCAGATGCAGTTGCAATCGCCGATGAGGCGGAAACACTGCTCAAGTACAGTCCACAGGATTGAGACTCATATTCACCTGTCGTTGAGCGTCCTCAGCAGTTAGCTGATTCAAGAGTAACTTTCCATGTTGTTCCTGAAGAGTATCCCCACTTTTCAATGCTAACATCAGTGGTATTGTTGTTAATAATTGCAGACATGTTTGCGCCTACTTCTTTCGCTGAAAGACCAAGTTCGGCGGCGATGAGACGGGATTTGAAATAAGTTTGCTGGTCAGCCTGTTGGATGAGATACTGGTGGATCCGTTGCTGTTTCTCGCTCAACATCGGCAACTCAGATCGACTCTCAGTTGTACGTCCATCCACGTTCGTTTCTATCTCTGCTTCGGTCTCTGTTTCCGTTGTTGCACTCATATATAGTAATACGCACTACACCGTATGAGCGGTTTGGTACAGATACTTAACCCGCTGCCGTCCGCCGATTAAGTGTAAAATCTGACTCCAGCAAACGGCTTTTTGGTGATTGTGAAGTGACTAAAGGTACAATCACTTAATCACATTTGACGCTATCCATCAATATAGTATCGCATAATTCTCTTATTCCAATTGGATTCCATGGTGAATTACCCCGCCCTACTCACTCGCTTCGCTCGTTGCTTGAGGACGGGGGATTGGTACTCGTATTCAGCCAAACGACCACGGATACGAGTCAACTGATCTGTGGAATTTTTACTGTTTTCTTTAGAGGCGTGAGCATGAATTTGGGTTACATATTGGAGTAGTAGCCAACAAAATCGATTCGTACTTGTTATTGAGGTGAATATTTATGTGAGTACGTCATTCGGTTTTTGAGCAGTGAAGTACCTCGGGGTCAAGCCCCGAGGCACTCTGCCTGTTAATCTGTAGAGGGTTCTAAGGTAACTTGCGATAACTCAGGGCAAAACGCAGTCAAAAGTCAATCGGCGCTCTGTATGAGAGTCTCACTAATAGATATCTCATCAGTACGTTGATTTATTTTGCATCTCGAGTCAGAAAGTTCATACATCGTGCACTGCCACACACTGGCAATGGAATCCCCGTCTGCCGGGTCAGCAAAGTCAAATGCAACCGGAAGTGATGATGATACTGTCACCACAAGTGCAGACAGACAAACACCACGTGGTGACGAATCACCAGCAGCCGAGGATGATGTGAATATAAGCGTCGTTCTTCCAGCGTATAATGAGGAATCAACACTTGAATCAACAGTCCAGAGGACAATCAGCACGCTTGAGACCTTCTGTGAGCCAACATCGATTGAGATAGTGATTGCTGAAGATGGATGCACAGATAATACACCAGAAATTGCGGATCAACTCGCTGCTTCGGATAGGCGTATCCGACATATGCATAGCGATACACGATTAGGACGAGGAGGTGCACTTGAGCAGGCATTCAACTTCGCAAACGGCAGTGTGCTCGCGTACTTCGATACAGACCTTGCAACTGACATCCGTCATCTTGAGGAACTTATCACCCGGATACAAACCGGTGAGGCTGACATTGCGACTGGATCGCGATGGTTGCCCGAAAACATTGCTGATCGTCCGGCAAAACGCGGTATTCCGAGTCGTGTGTATAATACACTTGTCCGTCTTTTCCTGCGATCAGATCTTCGTGATCATCAATGTGGATTCAAAGCGTTCAGCCGAGAAGCGTTTGAATCACTCCAACCTATTGTTGAGGATAGTCACTGGTTTTGGGATACCGAAATGCTCGTTCGGGCGCAACGAGCGGATTTAACGGTTGTCGAGTTTCCTGTGGAGTGGACATCAAAGGGTGATACAAAGGTTGATCTCGTCCGCGATGTCTTTGGCATGGGTAGTCAGATTCTGCGGACATGGTGGCAGATATCAGTACAACCGCGGCTATCTCCGCGAGTGAGCCTTGGAGCAGGCGCTGTGTTGGCGATTGTTGCACTAGCGCTGATGACGCAGTATATTGATTTCAACACAGTTATTTCTGAAGTTCGCGCCGCTGACCCATGGCTAGTTGTCGCTGCAACGATTGTCTATACGCTGTCATGGCCAGTTCGTGGGCTGCGATATCGTGATATTTTATTCGAGCTTGGGTATTATGAGCGCGTTCGGTTTCTTACTGGAGCGGTCTTTATCAGCCAAACGGGGAATCTTGTTTTCCCTGCTCGAGCAGGTGATCTCGTTCGTGCGTATGTGATCAAAGCACGGCGAGGAATTGCGTACCCATCAGGGTTCGCGTCGCTTGCAGCAGAACGTGTATTTGACTTATTGACAATTGCGTCATTAGCTGGGGTCGTCCTGTTAGGATACACGGCAAGTGGTCAAACAGCGACGCTTGCGCAGACAATTATTGATGCTGAGGGTGCTGGTCGCGTGGCTGTTATTGTCTCAATGAGTGTCGGTCTGGTTGCTGTCGCAGCTGTCGGTGGGATTATACTGAGCGCACGGAGCGAGATTGACATTCCATCAGCTGTCGTATATCGAGTGAGCACTGACAGTTATGCTGAGATGGTCGTCAGTGTGATTAATCAGTTTATTGAGGACTTACAGACTGTTGCTGGGACACGTCGTGGATTTGCTCGTGTTGGAGCAACGAGCATCCTCATTTGGTCAATTGATGTCGTAACTGCATTCGTTGTTTTACTGGCATTTACACCTGCGTTAGATACGATACAGCTACTTGCGGTGAGTTTCTTTGCTGTCAGCGTTGGAAATCTCGCCAAAGTTCTTCCATTATCGCCTGGTGGTGTCGGGCTGTATGAAGGTGCGTTTACGCTGCTTGTCGTTGGACTCACACCAATTACTCCGAGCGTTGCGATTGGCGCTGCAGTTGTTGATCACGCTGTGAAGAATCTCATAACGGTCATCGGTGGATATGGATCGATGCTTGGATTAAATGTCTCATTGATGACTGCTGTTGAGAAGACACGTGATGTGCGCAATCGTGATACAGATATATCTGCTGAGGGAGTGACACAAACGGAGACACGCAATCAATAGCCACCGCATCTGTTGATTCTCATAATTTTCACAACAGTTGACATATGCACTGACCGTACTTTTATGCAGAATCGAGGAGAAAGCCTCGCGCTTCAGCGCGGGGAGGATGTCAACAATTGAGTCGACCGGTGGAGGATCACAGTGTGAATACAGTCGCGGGCACATTCGCTTTATTTCTCACCATATCCTCGTCACTGGCGATCATATCATTGATATTTTTCGTCTGAAGACAGAGGAATCCTAAGGTAGAGATATTAGGGTTTGCACAGGTTTGCGCAAATAGGTATGCACATATAATTTTATATTGGGGGGTAAATCGTTTACATATGATTCAAACCATCGATGTAAAGATGGATTTTCAGCAGGTGAATTGTCGATGAGTCCCGATTTAGATGCCTTTGACTCCCGTCGTTCAACGGTATACGCACGTACTGGTGTTGTTGCGACAAGTCAGCCATTAGCAGCACAAGCTGGGATTCAATCACTTCAGAGTGGCGGCAACGCTTTTGACGCTGCTGTTGCGACCGCTGCAACATTGAATGTTGTTGAGCCGATGAGCACGGGGATTGGCGGTGACGTCTTTGCGATGTATCGAACTGCAGATGGTGATGTTGGTGCAATGCGAAGTTGTGGTGGTGCTCCTGCAGCTGCGACTCGTGAGACTATTCGTGATCGTCTCAACACCGAGTCCCCAACAATGCCTAGTTCCGGTCCGCTTGCTGTTACTGTCCCTGGAACTGTCCGTGGATGGGAACGGCTTCTCACGGATTATGGTCAGTATGGGTTTGAAACAGCACTTGAACCAGCGATTACGCATGCAAGTGAGGGATATCCTGTCTCAGAGATTATTGCCGATGCGTGGACGCGTAATGCTGATACGTTTATTGATGCTATCGGTAAGGAAACTTTCAGTGTATCAGATGGCACTCCATCTGTTGGTGACGTTGTTCGACTCCCACATCTTGCTGAAACATTCAAGTCGATTGCTCAGGGCGGTGCTGACGCCTTTTATGAAGACTCACTCGCAACACAGATTGCAAGTGCCGTCCGTGACCGTGGTGGCTTACTTGAGTCGTCTGATCTTGCAGAGTTTGAGGCTGAGTATGTTGACCCGGTTTCAACGACATATCGCGGAGCAACAGTGTATGAGCTCCCCCCGAATAATCAAGGATTGATTGCACTTGAAGCGCTTAATATCGCGTCTAAAGTTGATGCTGGGTCATACGCATATGATTCTGCGGATCGAATTCATTACTATGCAGAATCGTTGAAACGAGCATTCCACGATGGACATCACTACATTACTGATCCGGAATTTGAGTCAATTCCTGATCTCGCTTCATCATCATACGCAGCGAATCGAGCAGAAAGTATTGGTCCATATGCGAGTGATGTTAGCGTCGGCGGACCAGGGATGCCTCCAGAAGATAGTGACACAGTGTTGCTAACGGTCGCTGATAGGGCAGGTAATGTTGTTTCATTAATTAATTCAATCTTTGAGCCATTCGGCAGCGGTGTTGTTGTACCTGACACGGGAATCGTGCTTCAGAACCGTGGTGCGTCCTTCACACTTGACCCATCGCACCCAAACACACTTGAGCCGAAAAAGCGACCATTTCATACACTCATTCCCGGATTGATCCAATTTGATTCAGATGATTGGGCTGCATTTGGTGTGATGGGTGGATATATGCAACCACAAGGACATCTGCAGGTTCTTGCGAATTTACTTGATTACGGATTTGATTCACAGGCTGCGCTCAACGCACCACGGTGGCGCTACTGTGATGATGGCTCTCTCGCTGTTGAAGAACGATTTGCTGACGGGGTTCTTGGAAAGCTTGCTCGTCGCGGTCATGAGGTAACTGTCCGTCCACCGAGTGCATTTGGCGGTGCTCAGTTCGCTCGCCGTCGTGGCGATGTCCTCTCCGGTGCGACAGACCCCAGAAAAGACGGGACAGCAATCGGATTCTGAATTCTGAGTGTTGACCGCACTGAGTATGAGTATATCCACTGGTGTATCCGAGACGCGGTAGCCAGTATGCTCAATTGTTGTGGTAGTTCACAATGATTATTGCGTCAAAAGACCCCTCTCCTGTAGTATCGTGTCAGACACCAACTGAAGTACCTCACCCACAGTGGCGCGTTCACGCTCCTTTTCGTTTAGAGATAGCCTTCATTAGTCGCCGGTATCAATGTCAGCGTCAATATGTTCTGTTGCGGGTGTTTCTGGTGGTCGAAGAGCAAGTGCTGCGATACCGGCGATAACAGCCAATCCCGATCCTACCAGAAAAGCAATTGACCACCCGACCTGATTGATAAGCCACCCAGCAGCAGCACCTCCAAAGACACCGCCCCACATCTTTCCTGAGTACAGTAATGCATAGTTGGCTGATGAATTGGCACTTCCATAATACGTCCCGATAACGCTAGGGAAGAGTGTGTACTGTGGGCTCCAAAAGAATGTTGTCATGACAACCGCTGCTAGGAATCCGAGTGTCGACCCGTTTTGAGCGAAATAGACGACCGCGGCAAGACCAATCCCACACAATGTGAATGATACCGCCATTGCATGCTCTCGGGGAACCCGATCAGAGAGATCACCAAGGATGAGACGTCCTGCGCCTCCAGCAACAGGTAATAGCGTCGCAGAAGCAGTTGCTGTCACCGCTGTCAATCCAAGCGCATCTGCGAATGAGACGACCTTTGCGGTAAGCATCAACCCTGCTCCGCTGACGGCAATGAACATACCGTACATCACCCAAAACTGCCATGTCCGAAGCACGTCATGCCATCTATATTGTGTCTCATTTGTGCCAGTGACATTCGTCATCTCAGTGTCAGTTTTATCAGATTGATTTTCCTCAGTAGTGGTTGTCCGGCTGTCCGTCCATCCATCTGGAGGATCACGGAGAATGAGCGCTCCAAGAAAAATACCGAGACCGATAATGACACCGAGCGTCCGAAGAACAAACGGATATGATGTTGCTGTTGCATTCGCTCGGACAAATGGAACTACGAGCGCACTTCCAGCCGCAAATGCCATAGTTCCAACACCGGTAGTCAATCCTGGTCGATCTGGGAACCACTTCAAAGCCGTATTAACCGAAACTGTGTATACAACGCCAACTCCGATTGCACCAAGTGAATAGAGAATATATATCTGCCAGATTGCTGTTGCATATGCAAGCCCAATATATCCACCCCCGGCTAATACCGCTGCGATGAATGAAATAGCTCTTGGTCCGCGTTTATCTCGCCACCACCCAACAGGAAATTGCGATCCTGCTTGGAAGATCACAAACAATGTAAACACAGCACCAAGAGCTGGCGGTTGAGCGCCGAATTGAGTAGCCAGTGGTCCTTCAATTGATGACCACACATACTGATATGGACTGACAAGCGCCATGCTCACAGCAGCGCCAAGAAGCAACCACCATCGCGAAAAGCCAAGTTGGTCGCGAGCACGCGATGCATAGTCAATCTGCATAGTATTATTTTTCATCAGGTGATCGTGATTGACAGTTGAGGAAGAAATCTCTCATAATCGCTTGATATTGATGCTGATACCAATCGTAACAGTAATTCCGCTGACCGGTGTCGATGTTTCGAGATGACACTGATTCAATCATAGTTAAGAGGTCTATATTTAATGCTTATTCTGATACAACTGCCAATAATACTACTGCATTAATCGATTGTATGCAAGAGTACGTATGCGATACTATATCAGAGGCGGAACTATCGATAGATAAGTTCGGATTAGAGATTCGATAATCTGGATCCCTTATTATTGTGATTCTTTTAATTTGTGTAAGTTGAGTTCCCATATTTAACAAGTAACACACCGGAGCAAGCATTTATTGAATAATTAGTAATCATTGTGCGCCAATTAATATACTCATCACCGAGTATCAGTGGCGCACATCTAATTTAGCTGTTAATACGATAATTATCCAATGATTGGTATGCACACATGTGAGAGTTAATCAGCTCCTTGTGAGCAATCTCTGATTTAATCCTTATACATATAGGTAGAAAAAGTGTACGTACAAATAATTATTATACCCAATATATTATAGTATGGATACGCACATGTTGATATCAAATCTTATATTGTTTCACTTATTCTCAAAGTATGCAATGATAATTATAACTGTGCGCGAGTATTGTGTCAAATTAAGTCTTTCAGTCGGAAAAACATACTAAATTAAATAACGATATAACAAAATAAAACGAGTTTTGATCTAATATGTTCAATAAGTTTGACAAGTCTGATCTCGAGGGTCCGAAGATTGATCGACGCACAGCAATTAAACTCTTCGCCGCCGGCGGTGTTTCCTCACTCGCTGGGTGTGCTGGTGAATCTGGTGACCCGGGTGAAGGCGACACTGAAGATGCTGCAACTAGTGCAGAAACCGAAGGTGGATCGGCTGGTGGTTCGATTACTGCCGGATGGAATATTGATCAAATTGAATATCTTGATCCGCACTATATCGACAAAGGTCAGGAGATATATCTTTCATCGAACATCTACAGTGGATTGGTGAAGATTGGTTCTGATGGATCAATTACCGGTGACCTAGCGAAGGACTGGACACTTCCTGACAGTTCTACGTACGTGTTTGATCTTAAAGAGGGAGCAACGTTTCATAATGGGGATCCTCTTGATGCAGAAGCGGTCAAGGCATCGTTTGAGCGACTTATGAGTCTCGATGACTCGCCTCACCTCGGGAAAGTTTCATCTGTTGAGGAGATTACCGCTGAAGACTCGACAACGCTTCGAATTAGCCTATCGGAGACTGTTGGACCGTTCATTTCATTTTTAACACGTGGTCCAGGACGAGCAGGAACTATTGTCCATGCACCAACTGCAACAGACAACCCAGAAGAGTACAATCGTATGCCCGTTGGGAGTGGAGCATTCAAATTGACCGATCGGGAATCTGGAGAATATCTTCAACTTGAGGCACATGATGGATACTTTGAAACTGATAGTAACGGAACTACTCTCCCGTATCTCGACTCAATCCGGATTGACCTGATTCCTGAGCCATCGACAATGTGGACGGCGATTCGTGGGAGTGAGCTTGATTACTCAATCAGTATTCCTCCACAGAATGCTGGTCAAGCAGAGTCAATGAATGACCTCAGCGTCACCGGTTCGAATCCTGGTGCATGGTTCTGTGTTGCACCGTTATGCACCAATCCAGCCGAGGTTCAATGGGACCAATACGCAAGTGGTGAGGCACAATCCACTGATAAGTGGTCGAGTGAGGACCTCCCGACGACAAGTAAGGAAGTTCGGCAAGCAATTTCAATGGCTATCGACCGCGAAGCATTAGTTGAGCGTGCGTTCTTCGGATACGCAAAACCTGCTCATTCTGTGTACAATCCTGCGATTGCATGGTTACACGATGAGGAACCAGATCCAGGTCAGTACTACGACCCAGAGACCGCGAAACAATTGCTCGATGATGCTGGATATACAGGCGAGCCACGAATGTCTCTCTCGCTGCTTGGGACGCCAGGAGATGAACGTCGGATGACGGTTATTCAAAGTATGCTATCAGAGGTCGGCATTGAGGTTGAACTCAATATTCAACCATCCTCTGCATACTGGGATAATCTCTATCAATACTCAAATGAGCTTGTCATGTATGACGGCTATGTCGACATTGACCCTTGGATGTCATTATGGAAGCAATTAAAAACGCCAGTTGAATCTGGATCTGCCGGCAAGTGGCAAGCAAATCTCTACAATAATCCTGAGTTTAATACTTTGCTTGAGGAGGATGCTCGGACATCAGACCCTGGTACAAGAACGGAACTACTTCGTCAAGCAGAGGATATCTTTATTGAGGATACACCATGGGCAATGACAACGTTCCCGCTCATTCCAAAGGCAGCGTCCTCAGCTCTCGGTGGGGTTGGCAATCAAGCAGGTTTGAGCAATTTCCATACGGCACGACTCGAATAGATGGGAATTAAACGATATATTGCCAAGCGTGTATTACAAGCAATAATTGTTGTTTATATCGTTGCCACAGCGGTTTTTGTTGCTGTTCGCTCTGTTCCCGGTGACCCAGCACGACTTGTACTTGGGGGAACCGCTGAACCAGATGCGCTTGCTGCTGTTCGAGCTGAGCTTGGACTCAATCAGCCTCTCCACATCCAGTACCTTCGCTGGATGAGCGACCTGGTGACGGCTGATTTCGGCACCTCGATATACACGGGTGAGGCTGTGCTTTCACGCATCCTTGGCGCGGCTGAACCGACATTATCTATCGGTCTCATTGGTATTATAATCGCGCTTTTCATTTCGATTCCAGCCGGTATCATCAGCGCAACTCGCCGTAGCCAGTGGGAAGATCATGTGGCGACAGGGATTGCGTTTCTCGGAATCAGTATGCCCTCGTTTTGGATTGGTATAGTGCTCCTGCTCACAGTCGGCACTGCGATTCCGTCAATCCCATCATATGGCTATGCGCCAATCAATGAGGGACTGCTATCGTGGCTGAGTCATATTATCCTCCCTGGTCTTGCTGTTGGGCTCCCATACGCCGGGATTCTGACCCGGATGACTCGGTCGTCAATGCTTGAAGTACTAAATCAGGATTATATGCAAACGGCCCGCGCTAAAGGGCTATCACCACGGTTGGTTTTGTTGAAGCACGGACTCCAAAATGCCCTTCTCCCGGTCGTGACTATCGCTGGGATTCTATTCGCGCTCCTTCTCGCTGGGATAGTCGCCGTTGAAATCGTCTTTGGAATCCAAGGTTTCGGTCGATTGCTTATTCGCTCAATTGAGCGTCAAGACTTCCCACTTGTACAGGGATCTGTCATTGTTATCTCGATTATTTTTGTGTTCATGAATCTCTTTATCGATTTAGTATACATGTCAATTAATCCAAAAATACGATATGGGAGTGACACCTGAATGGGAACCGAGTATGATAATTACAGCCCTGACACCGAAAATACCTTTTTTGGTGTTCGATTAGATCGGTTCGATCGTCTCCGTGAGACAATCTCAGCCGATCGAAAGGCACTCTTCGGATTAATAACTGTTATTGGGTTCATTCTCGCAGCAGTTTTGGCACCTGAACTTGCGCCATTTGACCCAATGGCGCAAGAATACACGATTATGCAGCCACCATCACTCACAAGTGCACATCCACTTGGAACTGATTCATTTGGTCGTGATCTTCTCTCTCGGATCATGTTCGGTGCCCGGATTAGTCTCGGTGTTAGTCTTGGAGCCGTCTTTATTGCGGCTGTGATCGGTGTGACGCTTGGTCTTGTCGCCGGGTACTATGGTGGTTTGGTTGATGATACAATAATGCGGTTCATTGATGTCCTCTGGGCATTTCCATGGCTACTCGTCGCTATCATGCTTGTTGCAATCTTTGGACAAAGTGTCTGGAATGTAATTATTGCAATTGCATTTGCTTATATTGATGACTTCGCCCGCATCATCCGTGGAGAGGTACTATCTATCCGTGAAGAAGAGTTCGTCATGGCAGCGAAGAGCATCGGGGTTGATGATGTGAATATTATGATCGATGAGGTGCTCCCAAACGCTGTTGCACCGCTTATTGTCCAATTTACTGTGTTAGTTGCCCGTGCAATGCTTGCTGAGAGTACACTGTCGTTTCTCGGCATCGGTGTGAAGCCGACCACTCCGACCTGGGGAGCACTTCTTGGACAAGGGAGGAGCTTAATCGGTCAGGCATGGTGGATATCAATCATCCCTGGTATCGCAATCGTTATTACTGTTCTTGGAATCAATCTTTTCGGTGATGCTTTGCGTGACACATTCGATGTCCGCCAGCGGGGTGGATCATAATGACCAACCCTGATCCATTGCTCGAGATGCGAAATCTCGCGGTCACGTTCCCTGTTGACGACGGTCCGGACGTTCGTGCTGTTGAGAGTGTTGATCTCACCCTCCACGAGGGCGAGGTTCACGGTCTCGTTGGCGAATCTGGCTCTGGTAAAAGTGTTACTGCACGAGCCATTCTTCAGTTGCTTGATGATGCACGGGTAACTGCGAGCGAACTCACCTTTGAGTCAGTTAACCTACTTACACAGTCTGAAGAAGAAATGCGGTCGGTCCGTGGTGCTGAGATTGGGATGATTTTTCAAGATTCACTGTCGGCACTAAATCCTGTAATGACTGTCGGCGAACAGATCGCCGAGGTAGTCAGGCATCATACCAATACTGGGGAATCAACTGGGACTCTGAGTGAGCTAAGACGAAAGTATGTTACTGGAACCGATGAGACATCAGCGTCGTGGGAGCGTTCAGTTGAGCTTCTTGACATGGTCGGCATCCCTGATGCTAGTACGCGAGCAAATGAATATCCACATCAACTAAGTGGCGGTCAACGCCAGCGTGTGATGATTGCACAGGCACTTGCCGGCGATCCCTCGATTATCATCGCGGATGAACCAACAACAGCGCTAGATGTGACAGTTGAAGCAGATATTCTCGCTGAGTTACGGGACTTGTGTGATGATTTCGACGTTTCCGTCCTGCTCATTACACATGATCTTGGCGTTGTTGCTGAAACGTGCGATCGTGTCACAGTCATGTACTCTGGGTCTGTGATGGAAAAGGGTCTGACTGATAGTATCTTCACACATCCATCGCATCCATACACTGAGGGATTGCTACAGAGTATTCCCGAATACAGTTTGATATCAAATGATAGTGAGCTACAGACAACACCCGGGTCTGCGCCTGATCCTAGAGACCGCCCTAATGGATGCCCATTTCGTGACCGTTGTCCAATTGCATTTGACGCGTGTAGCGAGCCACTCCCAACACATAGTATTACTGATGATCATATTATACGCTGTCATGATTATGCACGCGACCGCACAGAAGACGTATCGAGTAAGTATCAAGAGACGCAAGAAATTGAGGTGAGTGAATGACCTCAGAATCCTCAGAAGGATTCCATAATACCGACGAGGGGACAGTCGCTCATCGAGACGCACCAACTTCGAGAGCACCTGATGATCGTTCACAGCGAGAACTCATTCGCGTTGCTGGTCTCAAAAAATACTTTCCAATTGAGACTGGATTTTTTGAGCAGTTCTTTGGTGATCAGGAGTATGCGAAGGCAGTTGATGGTGTGAATCTGACCATTCATGAGGGTGAGACAATTGGCATTGTCGGTGAATCTGGCTGTGGAAAAAGTACACTTGGTCGAACATTGACACGATTATATGAGCCAACCGATGGCAGTGTAATCTTTGATTATGAGCATATCGAGACGCTTTCTGGAAGTGAGCTTCGACCTATCCGGCGTCGGATGCAGTATGTGTTTCAGGACCCACTGTCGGCACTGAATCCACGAAAAACGGTTGGTGAAAGTGTTGCAAAGCCACTCAAGGTTCATGATATTGCCGATGGCGAGGCAAAATGGAAACAGGTTGCAGAGCTGTTTGAGGAGGTTGGACTCTCACAGTCGGATATCAATGCATATCCACATCAATTAAGTGGTGGTCAGCGTCAACGCGTCGGGCTCTGTCGTGCGCTCATTACAGAGCCTGATCTTATTGTTTTCGATGAGCCTGTTTCTGCGCTCGATGTAACTCTTCAGGCACAGATCCTGAACCTTATTGATGGACTTCAGGATAAATATAATCTCTCGTATGCATTCATTTCACACGATCTTGATGTCGTTCGATATGTCTGTGACCGGATTGTCGTCATGTATGCGGGTGAGATTGTTGAACGAGGATATGCAGATGATATTTTTAATAATCCACAACATCCATACACCCGGGCACTCGTACGGGCAATCCCGAGTATTCGCGATGATGATCACGAACGCGAATCGCTTGCAGGCACACCACCAAGCGTCACTGACCCACCGAGTGGTTGTCGTTTCCACACGCGCTGTCCAGAGTTTATTGATGGGCAGTGTGTTAATCAGAATCCTGAAAACCACATTGTTGACAGCGATGATAATCACACTGTTGCTTGTCATTGGGCTCAACAGAGTGATCGCGAGCGTGAGGTCCACTCACCGCCGTCATCATCTGAGAGAGAGATAATCATACGCGAGGCAAGCACTCAGGAGTGACGATCATGATTACTCACACAGTGAAATTACTGTGTCATGACCTGAGAAACGAGTTATTGGTGGTCGATGATTATCAACCCTCAGATACTCATCCATGTATCCGGTCAGCACGCTTAAGCCAATTAATATGTTATTCTATAGCAAATGGTTGATGACTCTGAGGT